>ERZ773051.71-NODE-71-length-88303-cov-10.824982_pt1 | contig 88303 bp, 76 predicted proteins | sample MGYA00580631_ERZ773051 | MGnify/ENA primary metagenome ERZ773051 (study PRJEB29015, sample SAMEA2738137) | human oral metagenome | biome: human oral; feature: human-associated habitat; material: saliva | place: China | collected 2204 ... | reverse complement strand
CAAATACAACAAAGACGCTTGCCCGTTATCAAAAGGTCGATGTACCAATGGTCAAGCATGATCAGGAAAAGGTTTATGGAGATGCAAGCTTTGCTAAAAACACATTGGTAGACCTACCGAGTGACTATACTGGTTCTGTTACGTATTCCGTTGTATCTGGAAACAGTGTATCCATTAGTGGAAACGATGTTGTGGTTAACGGCGTTGGCGAGACTGTAATCAATGTGAAAACAGAAGACACACCTCGTTATAAGGCTACAGAGGTATCTGTAAGAGTAAATGTTAATAAGAAGAACCTCGGAACGATCACATCGCAGGATGTTGAATGGGATACCGTCCAGAAGGTATATGATGATAACAATCAGTTGCAATTAAGTGGACATGTAAAGGCGGCAAAGGGACTTGTAGGTTCTGATCGCATCAATATTACAGCGACAGCAACTCTCGATGGAAAAGAAGTCGGAAATCATCATGCAACACTATCCGATATCAATATTACAGGTTCCGATAAGTATTCTTTTACCGAGTCTTTCACAAGTGGTCCAGACGTTACTATCACTAAGAAAGATGCTCATTTATCTATTAAGGATATTACAGTGGAATATGGTTCTAGCGAATGGAAAGCTTTATCAAGTGGACATTTCCCAACTAGCTTATTAGATAATCTGAATATCGATGAAGATGTTAAAGATTTCCTAAAGAAGAATGGTACAGAAAATTATTTAGAAGCTACATTTGCAGGCGGGAAATATTATGTTGGAAATAATGCAAATGCAATTACATTATCTTTAAAACAGGCTTCCGTAGGAAATTGGAACTTGATCTTAGATGATGCAAGTGCTGGTATTAATGTCACAGCAAGCACAATGAACGACCAAAAAATTCAAAGCAAAATCAAGGTAAAAGATAGTGATAATTCCAGTATCTATAAATCTGGTAATACAACCTACGTTCGTCCAGGAGCTGAAGTTGAATTTAAAGCAAATGACAATGAAGGCTTATTTAATAGTGTCAATGTAAAGCAAGAGGATGGAACATATTCAAATACATTATCAATTAAAGATGACGCAACAACTGGAGATATTACAAACCAATTCTATCTAGGAAACACAAGTAGCCCTACAACAAGATCAGGCGAAACGACAATTCCAGATGGATTATTAAAGGTTGATGCAACACTACCTACAGTTAATTTCGATAATGGGAAGTTTACAGATGTCAAAGGCAACAAGATATCAAACAATGGCGAACTAGAGTTTAATAAATTCGTAGGTAAAAATGGCTACAGACTACACGTTGATGTAAATGACGCTGATAGTGGTATTAAAAACGTTGAATATAAAGTTGTTACTGCCCCCTTTAAAGATAGGCAAGAAGCTGATATTGTTAGAGATGCGAAAGAATCAGGCTGGCAAGCTCTACCTTCAGATGGAAACATTGAAATTCAAAGGGAAAATGAAGGTACATACATTGTACTCGTTAAAGCGACCGATAATGTTGGCAACGAAGTTGTTACAACATCTAATGGTATTGTAGTGGATACAACTCCACCAGTTGTAAATCTCTATCCAGATAGTCTTGGACGTAATAAACCATATACTATAAGAATCAATGATGGACCAAAAAATGCAAACTCTGGTATTGATCATGTCGTTGTTACGGTCAAGGATAATGGCGTAAAGCTTACATCCCAAGAGCCTAGAACAAATTCTTTCACTTTAACAAAGGATGAACTTTATTCGAACGATGAAAAGACAGTAACAGAGGAAAATATTTCGCTTGGTAAAAAATCTAACAAAGTAATCAATATCGAAGGAAGCATTAGTGTTGACAGCAACAACGTATCCATTCAGATTGAGGCTTTTGATAGAGCTGGAAATGTGATTCAAACAGAAGAATATAAGAACATTATCGTTGATAAACTAGATCGAGAAATGACAATCACATATCTTCAAAATGAACCAGTAAACGGAAAATTCTTTAATCAAAAGCGAGTAATGAATATTACTTATAGAGGAAGAAATTTTGAAGAAAATGATGTTAAGCTATTATTTCAAGACTTACCAACTGGAGCGGGAGCAGTTCATCTCTTTAATCTTGAAGATATTAAAAATGGTCGAGTGAATGGTATTAAATTAAAACAAGATCGAATTGATTCACAAGCAGATCGAAATGAAGAAACATATACAAATGAAAGAACTAATACCTACCAATTCGAACTAGGTGAAGATGATGGGTTTATAGAATTCAATAAAGAAAAATATATTTGGGATTCATCTTTCTTAACAGGTGGTATCTCTACAAACCCAGGTGGCGTTCAATATACAGAAGGAACTCGTGCAAAAACAGACTTTGTTATTGATACAAATAAACCAAAAGCCACAATGCAACTAACAGGTGATAATAACGAGGCAATTGAACTATCACAGGATTCAGAGAACCCATATTACACGGTTAAGAGTGTTAATGCAGAAATTTCTGTAGAAGATTTTGATGGTGATTCAGAAGGATGGACAGAAAAGGATAAGGATAGATTTGATTCTAATAGAGTTAATATTGAAGTATCCGTAACAAATTCCTCTGGAGAAACGATCGACTATACACAACCAGTTCAGGGTTCTTGGACTACGGAAGATTCGATGCATAAGTTAAATATTGGTAAGTTTACTTCCAATGGTAATTATGCAATCAAGGCGACCTATCAAGATGAGGCTGGAAATAAGGTTGAACTTGGAAAATATTATTTCACAATTGACAATACTGCTCCTACTGGAACAATCAAGGTAAAGCAAGGAAATGAAGAAAAAGATTACTATCAAGCCGTAGAAGATATTGAGAAGCAAAGCGGTCTGAAGAAGTTTATCTTCAACTTGTTCCACATGAATGACCTACATTTTGTATTAAATGCAGCAGATGAAATTTCTGGTGTGAAATCGATTGAATATGCAATCGTTGATGCTCCTTCTGATGCAACACAAACATTTAATGCATCTACAGACTTTTCTAAGATGACTTGGAATCCAGTAACAGAAGATGTTGTGGTTTCCGCAGATAGAAATGCTGTTATTTATCAAAAGATCACAGATAAGGCAGGAAATATCACATATATTTCTTCTAATGGTGGATTTGTTGTTGATAAGGCAAATCCTAACGAGCCTATCGTAACGATCAAGCAGGAACAAAAAGAAGTATACAATTCTGATATTGATGTAAATGTTTCTGTTTCCGATCCAGATAATGGTGGAGTCGGTGTATTTGCAGGTATGAAGAAGTTGTCCTATACAGTATCAAGTAATGGTGAGGTTACTCAGTCTGGCGAATTTACAAATGAAGAAGCCAAGGTTAGAAGTATTTTTGGAGATATCAAGATCGATGCCAGCAAGAATAACAGCAACAACGTTGTTCTTCATATCACTGGTGAAGATTATGCTGGAAATAAAGTTGAAAAGGATTTTGTATACAAGATCGACACAACTGCACCAAGAATCGAAATCTCTTATGATAACCAGAATGTTCAAAACGGCAAGTATTATAATGCTCCTCGTACAGCGACAATTAAGGTATATGAAAGAAACTTTGATCCATCACTTGCTAATTTAAAAGCTGTTGGATACACTTCGATCAGCAATTGGCAAGTTGGAACAGATAGTTCTGATGAAAATGTAAATATACTGACTGTTACATTTGCAAATGATACAGAAGCAACATTAGACTTTGCAGTTGAAGATAAAGCTGGAAATCGTTCCGAATATGGTCAAACTGATAGATTCACAATCGATCAAACAAAGCCATCGATTTCGGTAGCAATGAGTGAAGGAAAATACTTCAATTCAACGCAAACTGCTACGATTACGGTTACAGAAAAGAACTTTAATGAAGCAGCTACAACCGCAGCTGTTATTGCGACATTAAATGGTCAAGGAATTGCTTCACCAGCATTAAGTGCTTGGAGCCATAATGGTGATGTACATACTGCAACACTAACGTTTGATGCAGACGGAGATTATAGCTTCACATTAAATGCTGTTGATTTAGCAGGAAATTCTGCCCCTACATTTAGTAAAGAACAATTTACAATTGATAAGGTTGCTCCAGTGATCACATTCTCTGGTGTCGAAGAAAACTCAGCGAATAGAGATGTTGTTCAGCCTGTAGTAACAATGACAGACGTTAATTTTAATGCAGAAAATGTTGTATTGACATTAAAAGGTCAAAAACATCCTGAAGTAAGAGTGAACGGTTCTGTTTCAGTCAATCAAAATGGCGTTCAAGTAACATTGCCAGATTTTGAACATATTGAAGAAAATGATGATGTATATACTCTTACAGCCACTGCAACGGATAAGGCTAATAACACCACAACGAAGTCAATCACATTCTCTGTGAATAGATACGGTTCTACATACGAACTATCAAAAGACAGTAAAGCATTTGTTGAGGATGTTTATCATAAGTCAGGACAAGACATTACACTCTATGAGATCAATCCAAACAAGTTGATCAAACAAGAGGTAACTATCCTACATGATGGCAAGTCAACAATCTTGAAGGCGAATGAATACAAATTCAATAAGACAAACGAAGAAACTTGGAATAGATATGAGTACAAGTTACCAAGCTCATTATTTGAAAAAGAAGGAACTTATGAAATCATTGTTTCTTCTGAAGATGAAGCAGGTAATAAGCAGTCAAATCAGATCAAAAAGCTAAATATTAAGTTTATTGTAGATAAAACAAACCCAAGTGCAGTCATTACTGGCATTGAAAACGGAAAACTATATTCTGATCAGGAAATGACAGTTGGAATCAAACTTTCAGACAATATTGCATTAGGTACAGCAAAGGTTTATCTAAATGGCGAAGAAGTACAGAATTTCAACGCTAAAGAAGTGGCGAAGAATGATGGAAACCTATCCTATATCTTGCACGAATCAGATAAATGGCAGACACTAAAAGTTGTTACTGTAGATGCGGCAGGAAACCAGGGAGAATCAGAGGAAATCAAGGTACTTGTTTCTTCAAATTGGTTCACAAGATTTATTAACGGTATCTGGTCAAAGATTACGGTTGGATTTATCGGTCTATTACTATTCTTATTATTCCTATTATTCGGGAAACGCAGAAAGAAAGAAGAAGAGAATTAATCTCTTCTTTTTTTTGTTCTTTATTTCTTGCATAATAGACGTGTAATTATTTGATGATCATGGATAAAGCCAGTAAGGCTAAGGAGGAAAATGATATGAAGATTTTGATTACACGCCACGAGGCTCTCGTGGAGTTCTTGCAGAAGCAGGGACTTGAATTCGACATGGTGGTAAGCCATGCCGATGCTGAGATTGTCAAAGGAAAAGACGTTTATGGTGTCTTGCCTTTACACTTGGCAGCTCTTGCTAACACGATCACTTCTGTTGATTTAAACCTTCCAGCAGAAATGCGTGGTAAGGAATTATCACTAGAAGATGTTGAGAGACACTTCGTAGGTTTTGCGACCTACAAGGTCTCCAAGATCGCATAGCAGGTTTTGCAACCTACAAGGTCTCCAAGATCGCATAGCGATTAGTTGTTTTACGTTTTACATTAGGAGGAAAATTAGAATGACTTTAGTATTTACATTTTTTGGTTCTTTGTGGGGTATTGTGACAAATCTTGTTGTTGCATTATTCTCTGGTCTATTGTTACTAGCAATTATTGCAGTAGCATTAGGCATTGCCGCTTTTGTGGCTTCAATTATTAAAAATAATGAAAAAGAAAGATTTAACAAAGAAGAGGCTTTAAAAGCCCAGGAGGAAAATTAAAATGAATCAGATGGATCAACAACTAACGTTAGATTTCGGCGTTACAGTAACTCGCTCAAAGGGTGAAGCCGTAATCAAGGGGACAGAGGACAATATTAACTCTTTCCTTGCTGCTTTATGCGAGACAACTCAACGTCTTCGTGTTGGACATGGCGTGAAGATCGTAGAATCAAACATCGAAAAAATAGCAGAAGATTCTTATATTGCTAATATTCGATTTGATTCTAACGAAAACGTTACAGAAGCATTGTTTGCTTCTCAATACGGACACGGAATCGTTCCAATGGTAACAATGAAGAGTGCAACAGAAATCTATAGCGTAGCTGTAGATTTAATTGCTGAAAACATTGAGGAAAAGACAAAGACTGTCGCTTCCGTTATCAATGGATTTGTATTAAAGTTAAGCACATTATAAAGAAAAAGTAGGTTGATCCCTACTTTTTTTATTTTTAAAATAATAGATTGGCAGAAATTATAGCAACCAAGAACAATAGAATTGCAACTTTCATAATTCTATCCTTTTTTGCTTCTGCTGATCGTGATTTATTTCTGTTCCAATAAGAATTTTCTGTCCCAGCCATTGTAATGGATTTTGAACTTTTGATCTCGCTTGTTAAAACATTGAAACAAATATATACTCCAACAATAGCGATAAAAATAGCAATTCCGAGTTTTAAAAATGTTACATCCATATTTTTCTCCCTTCTTTTCTACATCTTTATTATATGCTAAAAAGAAAATAAAATCAATATATTTCGTAATTATCGTATTTTTATTTTGTAAAAAACAACACAAATAGCAAAAAAAAATAACATAATAAATAGTGAAATCTAAAACGATTACGAAAGGAAAAAATTATGAGCTTAAAAAAGGCAGCAAAATTATGTGCTTTAACAGTGTTATCAGTCGGCACAGCAACATCTTCCGTCATCCCAAGTGCGATGATGGTACTAGCAGAGGAAGCAACACAGAATACGGTTGTAACAAAGTGGATCGATAGAGATACCAATAAACCGATCAAGGAAGCACAAACAACAGCAGCTCCATTAGAACACGGAGAAATCGAACATTACACATTTTTGAAGTCTATTTATGACACAGCACGTTCTACAACATTAAATTTTAAGACAGCGGCAAATTCTACAACCCAAACACAGACAAAGCCACGTCACATTATTCTGTATTTAGATCGTTCAAGTTCATTCCATAGTGAAGCAGGTCAAAAATATGTGAATACATTAGCAGAAAAGATTATTGATAGCTTAAAGCCAGGAGATGAATTGGCATTGATCGGAACTAATAATACAGCTGCGGTATTTTCACAAGATGATATCCGCAATTTCTCAACTTTTAGTTCCGATAAGGCGAAGTTAAAAGCTGCTATTACTGATGACGGTCACGACGCTGCTGTTAGAGCAATGGGAGCAGAACCATCTACATCAGATGGTAATTGGCGTGAATGGCAGAACAGCAGAGAAATCGAAAAAGTATTTGGATATAATGGAGACATTAAAGATTTGACAGTTGTATCGCTTTTCGACGACACAGCGATTAGCAATGATGATTATTCAACAGTGAATCAGTTTAAACGATTTGTTAAAAAGGGTGGTCGTATCGTAGCTTACATTCCAAGTGTGGCAGGCAAGAAGGATACAAATGCAGCATTTGCTAGTATCGGAGTTCCATCTGAAGATGTAGAGAAGGTTGATTTCAATACCTCTAATCCAAAAGATGTTGCAGATAAGTTGACTGAATCATTAGAAAAGAAGACTGTCACAACAATCAAGGGACCAGACCAGGAGGCACATATCGTTGCTGGTGGTAATGATGTAACGGTAACAAGTGCATTGCTCATCGGTCCAAATGGACAAGAAGATCTTCCAATCGTTGATGGAAAAGTAGATGTTACAAAGAGACTTGCCGATGGAGATTACACAGTCAAAATTGAAGGTAAGGGAACGGGAGAACTTGTTTCGTCCGTATCTGTAGACGGTAAAGAAGCTGACAAGAAGACAGACCACATCAAGGAAGTGACTCACTTATTTATAAAAAATAAAGAATATACAACGAAGTGGGTAGATGAAAATGGTGCCGATATTAAAAATAGTGTAACGGCAGAAAAGACACAGGAAGTCGGTAGTATTGAAGGATATCGTTTCGTTGAAACAAGACAAGATGAAAACGGCAATGCAACACATGTTTTTAAGAAGATTGTTAAGATCGAAACTAGATGGATCGATCAAGAAGAAAATAAAGAACTAAAACCAAATGTAACAGCAGAAAAGGCTCAAGATGCTGGTGGTATTGATGGATACAAGTTCATTGAAACAAAGGTCGAAACAAATGGAAATGTCACTCATTTATATAAGAAGATTAAAGTTACTACAAAATGGGTAGACGAAGACGGCAAGGAGCTAAAACCATCTGTAACAGATGTGAAAGCGTCTGAACAAGGACCAGACATCGAAGGTTACAGATTTGTTCGCTCTAACACAGATGAAGCAGGCAATGTTACATTTACCTACAAGAAGGTTGCCCACATCGTAACAAGATGGGTAGATCAGCTTGGAAACGCATTAAAGGATTCCGTCGCAGGAGAAACAGCCGCAGAACAAGGTGAAATCGACAAATATGCTTTCGATAGAAAAGAAGTCGATGAAGAAGGTAATGTAACGTATATCTTTAAGCAGTACACAACAATCTTTATCGATGAACAGAACAACACGATTCTTGATGGAGTAAGAGATAGTAAACCAGCAGAAAAGATTGAAATCGGTGGATACACATTTGTATCTCAGGTAGATACTGATGTATCAAGAATGCTTGTTTACCACAAGATCCATACAACATGGGTTGACGAATCAGGCAAGTTATTAAAAGATTCTGAGGGAGCAGTAACAAAGCCTGGAGAAATCTCTGGTTATGAATACGTAAAGACTGAAACTTCAAAGAATGGTGACGTTAAACACGTATTCAAAGTAAAGAAAGTAGAAATTACAACAGGTATTACAAGTAACTTTGTAATGTCCGCCATGACTGCCATTGCGGCATTAGCAACAGGTTCATTTGTTGTCCTAAAGAAGAAAAAGAAGTAAAAAAGACGACGCTAGAAATAGCGTTTTCTTTTTGACTTTTACATACTGTTATGATAATATATAAGCATACAGAAGGAGATCTCCCAAAACCACCCATACTCTCCTTTCTGTTGATTTTGATGGCGAGCTATCTTTTTGGTAGTTCGCCCTTTCCATAAAAATAGCATAATAAGAAAAGAAAAGAGGGAACATACATGATTGATCTTTACGGAAAGAGAGGCTTGGTCATTGCTGAAAAGCCATCGCTATTAGGTGTGATCAAAGAAAGCTACTATACACATAAAAATGAATTGCCATATACATTAAATGGTTTCGTTGCCCAACGTGGACATTTGTTTACACTTTTAAAACCAAATGAATTAGATGAATCTCTAAAGATGTGGAATTGGGAAACGTTACCGATTTATCCAGAAAACTTTGGCGGCTGGAAATACAAACCGATCGAAGAGAAGAAGGTTGGTAATTTCTTAACCGCAAAGGAACGTATCCAGGCAATCAAACAAGAAATAGAGTCTGGCAATTACGATTTCATCGTTAATGCAGGAGACCCAGATCAAGAAGGAGAACTTCTAATTAGAATTGTGTTAGCTGAGCTAAACAACACTTTGCCGATCCTTAGATTTTGGACCAATAACATTGCAGATGAAAATATTTTTCATGCACTTAAAAATTTAGAAGATGATAATAACTCTCCTAGACTTATAAACTTATTATCTGCAGCATACGGAAGACAGCACGCCGATTGGTTATTTGGAATGAACCTTTCTGAAGCAGCAAGTTTAAAAATGAACGGTTTAGTAAGTGTTGGTAGAGTTAAAACTGTAATGCTGAAGATCGTTGTCGATAGAGAAAAAGAAATTGAAAATTTCACTCCTAAGACAGTGTATGGAATTAGTGCAAACTACTTACAAGGATTTGACGGAAGTTTATTTGTAGCTTCAAGTGGTCAGAAAGAAGATGATGAAAACAGAGAAGATGGTGTTGTTTGGTTTGACACAAAACAAGAAGCATTAGATAAGGTATCAACGCTTTCTAATAATGCAAGAGTAATAGAATACAAAACCGAAAAGAAATCTACATTACCACCGAAGTTATTTAATCTAGCATCTGCCCAGGTAGCATGTGGCTCACTAGGTTATTCAGCAGGTGATACGCAGCGTTATTTACAGATGTTATATGAGAAAAAGTTACTATCGTATCCAAGAACTTCATGTGAATATATTGGAAGCAACGAAAATTTAGAAGGATTATTAAGTTCCGTCGCATGTATTCCTTCACTAGCTCCATTTGTAGCGTCTATTGACTCGTCAGCAATCGGTCGTGTCAGACATACAAAAAAATGGTGTAATGATGAAAAATTGGAAAAAGAAGGACACTCTGGGTTAGTTCCAACAACACATAAGCCAGATATGAACTCATTAAGCAAGCCAGAAAGAGAAATCTATGAGACTATTTGTCGACAATTTGTTTCGATATTCATGCCAAACATGGAGCAAAAAGTAACGACTGTTATCACTAGCGTTCTTGCACAAGATGGAAGCGAAAACACTTTTAGATCCACTGGTAAAAAGTTATTGCAACGTGGTTGGCTAGAAGTTTTCGGGAAGACAACAACTGATATTGAAATTCCAGAACTAAATAAAGGACAAATGTTACAAGTAAGTAATTACAGTTTCAATGAGAAAACATCAACGATGCCAAAGCGATTCTCAACTGCAAAGCTAATCGAAGCATGCGAAAATCCAAATAAATTCTTAAACGATAAGACGCTACGAGATAAGGATCTTACAATTGGTACGCCAGCAACAAGAGCCCCTATTATCGAAGAGCTGATCACCAGAAATAAATATATGGAACTAACAGGGAAAGACATTATCAAGCCAACCAATGTAGGCAAGGAGATCATCGAAAACCTAAAGGACTTCGATATCTGTAATGTTGATATGACGGCAGAATGGACAAGGCAACTTGAAGCAGTACGTCAAGGTGAAATGTCACTACAGTATTTTGAACAAGTAATGAAAGATACTGTAGCCAAACTAGTCGTAGAGTTTAAAAATAGTCCGATGAAGCCACTTTCAGAGGGAGGTTTCCAAAGAAAGAGCAAATTAAAGATATTAACCAAATGTCCTAGTTGTGGAGGAGATATTCTTGTAGGTGAAAAAGGATACTTCTGTTCCAACTGGAAAAGCGGCTGTAAAGCGGGAAGTATATCAGAAATTTGTTCTGCGAAAATTACTGAACAGGACATGTTAAATCTTCTAAATGGGAAAATAATAGAGAAGAAAATGAAGAATAATGGCTCCGTGTGGGCACAAAAACTCAGATGTGACAATAGTTATAAAGTAGAATTTGTAAAGGCTGTATACAAAAAACGAAGTTGCCCGATTTGCAGTCAAGAATTAAAACAAGAAGGTGGAAAACTTTCTTGTTCGTGTGGCTTCAATATGTGGATGTATGTTGGTGGCAGAAGAATGACAGAAAATGAATTGGATCAATTATTCGAAAAGGGAGAAACAGAGTTTTTGAAAAACCTGAAGAAAAAAGACGGAACTCCAATGTCAGACGCCAAGGTAGCATTTGACTACACGCAAAAAACAACAAAATTGGCATTCAAAAAATGAGGAGCATAATGCTCCTTTATGTTGTTCTTGTCTTACATAACAGTATATGGTAAAATAGTAGTGTATAGAAGGGAGAGAAATATGACAAAAATAAAAAAGGCATCTTTTTTACAGGGTGTAAGAAGTGAATTCAAGAGAATCAAGTGGATGAAGCGTTCAGAGGTGTTTAAACAGTTGTTTACAGTTGTGACAATTATTGGCATTTTGGCATTCATTGTAGTATGCTCAGATATGTTAGGGGCAAAAGGTTTCTCATTACTCACAAAATTTCGCTAAATTTCTAAAAAATACATTTATTTTTATGAGAAAATAGCATAATATCTTTTGTAAAGGAGTAACATCCTTTTGGTGAACTCTACCTCAGTGAGTGAGTTATTTTGTTGTATCGCACAATGGAATGACGGTGCAATGGTATCTTGCTGTTTCGATACTACTAAGCAATAGAAGTGAGGCTATGCTCAGCTAAAGACCGACCATCTTCTGGTCAGTAGTTAGTTGTTGCTTCACAAGTCTTAGGTTAGAGAAATCTTACCTACATTGAATCGAAGAACCATAAGGTTACTCACCTTCGGTTGTCGCCTTAGACCGTCGCTCTGAGTCTATGTATTAAGTTGGAAGGATAGCGTTGAGTTCCTGTGTGCATAGATTAAAAACTTGATTCAACATTGACGAAAGGAAGACCAACACTTATTTTGGTAACAGAAACGGGTTAGGCACTACAGCCTGGTGAGTGCTGTCTTAAAGAGTTAAACTCACCAATTTTTAAAACAGAGCCATTCATGTGCTAAGCTAAAGACTTACCACTTTTCTGGCTCGAAAAAGTAATAAAAAGGAGAAAAAAAGGAGAAAGAGATGAATTTTTTAAAGAAAGCAAAAAAGACATTTTCAAAGGCAGTGGCATTGACTTTAGCAGTCATGATGTTACCACTATCTCCGCTAGTAGCTACAACTCCAGCTCATGCTGAAGTAAATACAGGCTACAACGCAACAGGAGAAAAAGCCCAAGAAGGCAAGTTTATTCTTGACTTAAAGGGTGCAACCGTAACAGTAAACGGTACTACCTACACAAGTGAAGATGGCGATCGAAAGGAAATTGAACAGGGTGCAACCCTAAAGATTTCTGATGCAACACAGATTGCCGTATTCAACACCGATGGAACACAGGAAAGTTATAAAGGTGATCTTGAATATAAGACATCAGATAAAACAGCCTATGTTTCCGTTATCAAGGGCTCAACTATTTCTAAACGCTCAAGAAATAGACGTTCTACAGGAAGCGTAAATGAACTAGCTGTAGGAGATACATTCTCAGGAACACTCGGTACAAGTAATACAGATGCAATGAACGTTCAACGCTTTTACATTGACGATGTTACAGGTATTCTTGCTGCAGTAGCTGACCAAATTAACGGCTCTCAATTTGTTGACTGTCAAGAACATGGTTATATCGGTCTTACTTATAAGACTGCATACGAACCAGGAGCTAAGACATATTACCCATTTACAGCAACTGTTGCATCAGTAGCTCCAGATGGAACTGTAGTATTAAACATCAATGTGCCACACTATCTAAACCCATATACAGGTGCTGAAGCAACTGGTTGGAGTGCTATCCATGGCGGAACAGTACCTTATCAGCGTTGTGCAGGTGTTTGGACAATCAAAACAGCTCCACGTACTAAGGAAATGTATGTTCGTGTAAACAAGACAAATGGAAATGCAGAATTAACAACTGGAAACCAGTGCTATGCACAGGATATGTCTGGTGCTGTATACGGTGTATATCGTGATGCAGCAACGACAGATAAGGTTGGAGAAATTACAACTGACGCAAATGGACGTGGTGTATTAGATCACATTACAGTCAATATCGGCGACGGACTCTACGTTAAGGAATTAAAGGCTCCAAAAGGATTTGCTTTAGATCCGCAGGTATACGGAGTATCTTCAACATCCACTGCACCAGATGGTTGGGATGTATATTCAATAGATAAGCCATTAAACGACCCAGTTGTCATTGAAATGAATAAAGTTTCTGAAGATGGAGATGTAATTGATAATCCAGCAAGCTTAGAGGGTGCAGAATTTACAATTAAGTTTTACGCTGGACAATACACACACGCTGACTTGCCATCAACAGCAACAAGACAATGGGTTGTTAAAACCATGGAAAACGCTCGTGGAAAGTTTGTTACAGGTCTAAGTGATAAGTACAAGATTTCTGGAGACGAATTCTATAGAGATGATAAAGGAAATGTTACTCTTCCATTAGGAACAGTAACAATCGAAGAAACTAAGGCTCCTGTAGGTTATACACTCGAAAATAAACTTGTAGCCGACAACAACGAAAACATCACAACAAAGAATGGCGTTTCATTATTAAATATTGTTGACGATGAATCTGGTATTGCAAGAATAACAACTGGAAACCACTACACATTAAAAGAAGGTGTATTGCGTGGCGAATTCGTAGGAACAAAGCTTGATAACGAAACAGGAAATGTTATCAAGGGCGTTACAGAGTTCGCAATCGTAAATAAAAATGATTTCGATGTAGTCGCTCGAAATGATGATGGTGACGTTCTTGGTACAGCAAATGCTGGAGAAGAATTATCATACAGAATTACAACAAAGGAAGATGGAAGTTATTCAACTCCTAAGAACTTCTTACCATACGGAAACTACGAGTTAGTAGAAAAGAAGGCTCCTACAGGATACTTCCTAAACCCTAATCCAGTGGCATTCACAATTTCTGAAAACCACAAGGTATTAGAAGGAATTAACGTTACAGACGAATCTATTAAGCGTGAAATCGTGAAGGTTGACGAAAAGGGAAATCCTGTAGCAAATGCTGAGTTAGAGCTTTACGATATTACAGAAGATCCAAATGCAACAACCCCAGTACATAAGTGGACAAGCGTTGCCGAACATGGCGAACAGGTTGGTCATTTATTAAAGGCTGGTCACATGTACCGAATTATCGAAAAGAATGCCGACAAGGAATTCTATATTGCACAAGCAATGGACTTCTTAGTCCCAGAGACAAAGCCAGCAAATGATACAATCCAAGTAAGCTTCAAGAACGAGCATGTTCGTTATGAATTTGCAAAGGTTGATGCTGCAACGGGCGAAAAGATCGAAGGCGTAACATTTGAGGTGTATGACGCTACGACAGATGAAAAGGTTGGCGAAATCACATCTTCAAGCCAGCCTCAAGAAGTAAATATCTTCCGTAGAGGAAAGACATACAAGATTATCGAAAAGGAAGCTCCAGTAGGATACTACAATGCTAAACCTGTAGAAATCACTATTGATGAGAATACCCCTACAAATCTTCCAGTAAACCTAACAATTCCAGAAGATAAGATTGATCTAGTTGTGAAGAAGGTAGACTCAGACGGTCATCCATTAGCTGACGTTAAGTTAGAAGTGATTGATAGCAAAACAGGAGAAGTTGTTACTTCTTGGCAGACAAAGCCAGACGAAGAACACCAGATCGGTCATCTCGTTAAGTCTGGAAATACATATATCTTACGTGAAACAGAAGTTGTTGCTGGTCACTACAAGTCAGCTGACATCACATTTACAGTTGACAAGTTTAAGCCTGATCAAAAGGTTACAATCACAATGGTTGACGAGGATATTGACATTAAGGTGAAGAAGGTAGACTCAGACGGTCATCCATTAGCAAACGTTAAGTTAGAAGTTGTCGATAAGGAATCTGGCGAAGTAATTCAAAGCTGGCAGACAAAACCTGATGAAGAACATCAGATCGGCAAGAAGTTATTTGCTGGTAAGACATACATTATCCGTGAAACAGAACCAATCGATGGATACTACTACACAACAGAACGTGAAGTAACCGTTGATATGTTCCATCCTGATAAGCCTGTTACAATCACAATGATTGATGGTGCTATCAACTATAAGATTGCAAAGGTTGATGAAAAGGGTCAATATGTTGAAGGTGTTAAGTTAGAACTAACAGACATCACAGACAAGGAAAACCCTGTAGCCGTTGAGCTTCCAAATAACGGAATCACAACAAAAGAACCATTCGAATTGAAGAAGGTCCTAAAGGCTGAGCATACATACCAATTAGTTGAAAAGGAATCCGTAAATGGCAAGGCATTAAGCACATCAATGGTATTCCAGGTTGCAAAGGTTGGCACAGATGAACCTATTACAATCACAATGGTAGACTTAGATAACGATATCCAAGTTGCCAAGGTAGATAACCACGGAACACTAATTAGCGGTGCAAAATTGAAGATTACAAATAAGGAAACAGGAGAAGTTGTTGACGAGTTTGTTTCTGATAAGGAAATGCACAACGTATCAGATAAGCTAGTTGGTGGTAAGACATATATTCTAAGCGAAGTAGAGGCTCCAAAGGGCTTTGAAAAGGCTAAGGAAATCGAATTTACTGCAACTGGATCATCTGCTGAGAAGCAGCTTGTATCAATGACAGATGCTCGTAAGAATTACTTTGTTTCAATTAAAAAGGTTGATGCTGCTGATAAGAGTAAGACACTTGCAGGAGCAGAATTCACACTATTTAATGCTGATGGATCAGTAGCTGTTGATGTTGATGGTAAGCAATGCATCGCCACAACTGGTGCAGATGGACTTGTTTCCTTCAACGTTGAATATAAGGACGACCTTGGTGGATATTATGTGCAAGAAACTAAGGCACCAAACGGTTATAAGTTAAACAGTAACAAGTATGTTGTAAACCCAGTAGATGACAAGAATTTCGCAAAAGAGAATCCAATTCAGATTACTGTCGAGAATGAATTAGCTCCAGAAATTGGTACAGGCGTATCAACTGGTGGCGTAATCGTTCTAGCATTCGTTGCTCTTGCAGCAATGACTTGCGGTGCATACTTACTCATTAAGAAGAAGCACTAAACACAAAAGGATGTTACAAAAGCATCCTTTTTTCATTTCTCGTTTCTTGCATAATAAAAGTGACTTTATTTGATGATTATGGAGAACGTCGTTAAATGAGGCAGAAAATAAAAAGCCGAAGAGGGCTAAGGAGGAAGAAATGAAAAAAATATTGGAAAAATTAAAATCCGTACCAAAGTTGGCATACGGTATCGTAGCTGCACTTGTTACTTTTATTGTGGTGATGCTAGTTATGATTTTTACTCCACTTAATAGTGGCGATAACGGTTCTTCCAATTCTTCTTATGTTAAGGAAATCAACCACTCTGGAAATGAGAAGAAGAAGGAAAAGGAAGATACTACAAAGAAGGAAACAGAGAAGAAGGGCGAAGAAAAGAAGTCTGACGAAAAGAAAGCCGACGAAAAGAAGGATGATAAAAAAGTAACGACAGGAGAAAAGACGAATACAGAATCTGTAACAAGTACAGAGAATACTTCTAATGTTACTAGCCAACCTTCTGAAAACACCGCAAATAACAATGCGGTAGAACAACCTTCTGCTCAGAAGGAAAAGAAGCCTATCTATCAGACGGTTCATTATGATGCTACTGGGCACTATGAGACACGAATTGTCCAAGACGCTTATGATGATCCACAGTTTGATACAGCTCTTGTTGGGCTCACATCTGGACACATCTATTCAAGTGTAGATGATTTTATAGAGAATTCAGATCTATATGGAGACGGAAATTACGCAAGCAAGACAATTCAAGTCGGAACAGTTCACCATGATGCAGTAACAACTCAAGTTTGGGTTGAAGATTCTCCAGCTCACGATGAACAAGTCTTAGTAGGATGGGAGTAAAAAAGAAAAAGGGGCTTAATATAAGCTTCTTTTTTTATTTTCTTGGAAAAGAATAACAGTATATGATAGAATATAATGTGTAGAAAGAAAATAGGAGAAAATTTATGAAATTAAAAAAGAGTGTAAAAAACGCTATTAGAAAAATAGTTGGAATCGCACTGATCGGTGTTAGTATATTTTTTGGATATAAGGCAGTCAAGGAGCTTGAAACGGAAAAACATTTTACAGCAGTCTCAAATGATGTACAAAAGATTGCAACAAATGAAGAAACAAATGGAAAAGATGTGGTAAGAAATGACTATATGGAACGAAAGATTGACTTTGCTGCATTATTGAATAAAAACGAAGATACATACGCCTGGTTGACAGTACCAAATACACCTATTGATTACCCAGTGATGAAGGAGCCAGTTCCTGATCAATATTTTTATTTAACCCATGATTTTAACAAGGATTATTACATTGGTGGATCATTATTTATTGCAAATGTACCAGAAGATATGCACACGATTATTTTCGGTCACAAAATGTTCAGCAATACAGATACAATTTGGTCCAATACAGAAGCAATTGCATTCTCTTCACTAACTAGATATCAAGACCAGGCATACGGTACAGCAAATCCAGATCTGTACATGTATTATCCAGACAGAACAGAACACTGGACGTTGTGGGCAATGATCAATGGAGATGCATACGATAATGTATACAATACACCATATATGTCAGAATCACTAGAGTATCAAAATTTATTAACGGAACTAAAAGGTAAGGCTGATTACACATTGGGTGATGATCCAAAAACTAATGATAAGATAACTGTACTATCAACATGTAAGAGTGTAGAAGAAGGAAATACGGAGAGAATTCAGTTGGTCTATAAATTGGTGAAATAAACTATGAGACAAACAAGAATTAGATTTACATTTGCTGTTTTATTAACCTATATAGCAATTATCTGTCTTTTGATTCCTTCTATAACGGATACACTCAATAAATACCATGCTGCAAAAGATATTGTTTCTTATTCTGAAGAAGTTATACACGAAAACGATATAGAAGAAAAAATAAAAGAAGCGGAAAAATATAACGAAGAACTTTATGAATATTCTAAAACTAACGGCAACCAATTTCTTTTGAAGAACAGTAATTATTTTGAAATCTTAGACCTGAAAAATAGCATAATAGGTTATGTAGATATTCCGAAAATCAATGTAAAACTACCAATCAAGCACGGTACAGAAGATGATGTGTTAGAAAATTGTATTGGGCATATCGAAAGAACAAGTTTCCCGATCGGAGGAGTAGATACACATACAGTGCTAAGTGGACATAGGGCACTTGCAACAGCAAAATTGTTTACGGATATAGATAAGCTAGTAACAGGTGATATCTTCTATATTACCGTTGGCAACAAAAAGTTGGCTTATGAGGTAGACAATATACAAACGGTCTTGCCATCTGAAGTAAACGCCTTGAAGATCCAGGACGGGAAGGATCTCGCTACACTTGTTACTTGTACTCCATACGGTATTAATACGCATCGGTTATTAGTTACTGGACATAGAGTAGATCTAACGGCTGCACCAAAAGAAAACTATACGGATCCAATGCGTGATGTGATAAAGCCAGCATTGATTGAATCTGGCATTGTTATTGTTATGACATTCGCTTGTATTATAACTATTGTGTTGATATGGAAGAAAGGAAGAAGAAATGAGTAGATTGTCTTTGGAAAATCGAGAATCAGAAGCCAAGGTTCTATTAGAAGAGCTTAACAAAGGACGAGAGTTAATTGTATTCGACCTTGAAACAACTGGTTTAAAAAAGCTGACAGATAGAATTCTGTCTTTTAGTGCTGTAAAGGTAACGTATGATGGAGTTTCCTTTCGAGAAGTTGATCGAATTAACCAATTTATTAACCCAGAAATGATAATCCCAAAAGAGGTTTCTGATATCAATGGCATTACAAATGAGATGGTCAAGGATAAACCGACGGAAGATGTAGCAGCTGTAACGATCAGAAATTTTATTGGCGAAAAGGCATTGATTTCTGGATATAACTCAACAGGATTTGATGAAGGTTTCATGAACTCTATGTACCAACGTGTATTTGGTGAAGATTTTACTTATGACCTTCATATCGATGCTTTCCCAATGGCAAAAGAATTACTGGATTGTGAAAAGTATAAATTGAGTATGGTAGCAGAAAAATACGGACTCAACAAAGGATTAACCTTCCACCAATCAATGGATGACGTGATTGCTACGACTCGTGTTCTACAATTATCTCTTGGTGTATACAAAAAAAGAATCAGAGAAAAAGAAACAGGACAAAAGGAAGAGAAGAAATACGATTTTTATAAGATCTACAATCCAAGATTGTATGCCCCTAGCCATCGTGTAGAACGTGTATATGTAGCTACAAATCCACAGACAAAGACATACTACGATGGTTATAAGAAGGAGTGGTGCAGCGATAGTGATACGATCAACCTTCCACTTGTAAGACAAATGGTTTTATCAAGAGAGGGAGTTACAAATGAAAAGGAATTAATAAAAAAATTGAAAGAGAGACAGGTGAGCAAAGATGCTGTTAGATAGATTGGTTGAAAAATATGATGTAGATCCACTAAAAGGCGAAGAGATCGTACATGTTTCACAAAATAAGTACGATAGAATGGTTGCCATCGCCCAGAAGATTCATGAAAATACAGAAGATATTTCCAATATGAATTTTAAGAATCAATTTACCGATGAGTATCGTTATCCAACCGTTGCTCAGCTGATCAATCACAATGTTGAAGAACGATTCAGAGATTTTTTACCATATTTAATTTTCTATAAGACGATTAAATTAGAAGAATTGATGGAAAATGAAGGGTACATCGAAACCCTGAAATATATTAAAAAATTATTTGAATACCATTTGGATATTATTGAGGATAAGGACTTATTACCTTTACAGATTGCCCCTTCAGCCTTATGGAGAAGAATGAAGAAGGAAGAAAAGAAAGAACTATTGCGTCCAGTGGTGGAATATTATGGGATGAACGAATTTCTTTCTTTTATCCACGATTTAGAATATATGAACTTCATGCAATCTTATGGTTTTAAAGAGAAGGATTATAAGGAAAAGGATTATCCAGAGAAGATGTTTGTTGAATTAAAGAAGTTGTTTGACGAGATGCAGGAGGATTAGGAATGGCGTTTAACGTAACCAAAAAAGAACTTGATGTAGCCAATAATATCAATAATGACACATTGGACATCGTTAAGTTATTTAAAAAGAAATTGCATGATTATTTGAGTAATAGTAATTTCCCAAATGAAAAAGCAATCCTTAGTTGGATGGAAAAAGGTGGAAAACTAAGTTCTTTTACTTGCCGAGGGGATCTGATCGATCGAATGATGCAGGCTATGAATTCTCAAATGATCCCATATCTTTTAATGCGAGAAGCAACGGGTAATTACGGCTTCATCATTAGAGAATGTGATGCAGAAAAACAACGTATCTTAGTTGTAAAAGAAATTCTGCCAAACGCATCGAAATATTGTCATATCAAGACTTCAGCCGAAGCTGCCAAAATCTATATGCAAAAGGGTGGCAAAGAAAAACAAATGTTAGAGGTCTGTGGACTGACAGAGGCAGAGATTTCCTATATTGAAGGCAAGATCGATGATGTACTACCAGATGAAACGATCGGTATCGATAAGATGATTGACGGGACTTTCGTTCTAACATATTCTGCTCCAAAGAGCATCGCTGTATCCAATAATAGAACAATCATGGGGCTTATTGCAGAAGCTAAAATGCTTACACATGGAGATGTCTCCAAAATCGTAAAAGAAGAATCTTTAAATGAAAGCCATTATCAAATGCAGAAAGCGAAAAACTTCCCAGACGAAAACGGTGACATGAAAAAACCAGTTTGGATCGTAGGACAGGAGCAACTATATGTAAAACGAACTCCGTATGGAATCCAATATGGTCATCCAGAGATAACACCAGATAACGAAATCGATCTAGTCGTGGATATCAATATTGATCAAGATGACGAAGCATTTGAAGAAAAATTAAATAGTTGTCTGGCAAGTATTACAAAACATAAATGTTTGTATTCTGAAGAAGATGTAATCGAGCATTTTAAAAATCCAAAACCAAGATTAAACGTGGTTGTAGTTGGAACCAAAAACTTTGTAACAAAAGCGACAGAAATTGCTAGAAGAAAGTTGCTCTATGAACCAATCATGCAAAAGAGCGGTATGTGGGATTCGAAGTTTAAATTGTTTCAATCCTATACTGCCGAAGCGATTATGGCAGCTCAAAAGGGGACCGTGCCAAAGGGATACATCAAAGAAGATATCGTCGATCTGATCAAGATTTCTCGTATTACAGGTTTAGATATTAACGTCATGGCTAAAATGGCTAGTATCTTATCGAGAATCGAAGTCTATGCGAAAGAAGCTGGAATCGAAAAGGTTACTTCTATTGACGAAAAGATTGCTCGTTCAACAGAAAAGGTTAAGGAATATGAGCCTAAGACGGTTGAAAAGACACAAGAGAAGGAATCAGAAGAGAAGAGTGAGGTCACTAAATGATGAACAAAGAAAAATTAGCCGAACTCCAAAAGAAGTTTTATAAGCTTCTGAATCTTTCAGAAAAACAACGTGCTAGATACAAGAGATTGATCATTTACACATTGATCGTATATGCACTGTTTGCACTCTATATTATCCATGTTAGAGTCGTTGCCCATAACAATCCTCGAAATGATATTTTTGAGGATATTGTTCAGGGGCTTCCTCACATGATCTTCAAGCCTTTTTCGATATTTCCAATTCCAAGTGGAACATTCGTTATTTCTCTATTACTATTTATTGCAGCGGGGATGTATGCCTTTGTATTGATCAGTAGGGATAGAATTAAAAACCACTACGATTCTGACATTGCTCAAGGTTCTGCCAAATGGATGGAAGATTATTCCGAATATAAAAAGAGATTTACAGAGCCTTTTGGAGTGGTAGATGATAGTGGTCCAAACAACGTTATCTTTTCACAAGAAATCAGATTATCATTGAGTGCATGGAGAACAAGAAGAAATCTAAATCTTCTTGCAATTGGTGGATCTGGTGCTGGTAAATCATTTAACATCGTTGGTCCTAATATTATGCAAGCCAACTGTTCCTATCTTGTAACCGACCCTTCTGGTGGTTTGAACAAGGAATATGGAAGATTTTTGGAGGCATTAGGTTATAAGGTCAAGCTGTTTGATCTTACCAATATGGATCGATCTGCACATTACAACCCGTTTACATACATTCGTTCAGATAAGGATATTACAATTCTTGTTGATACGATCATCGCAAACACGACACCTGCCGACAAGAAGGGTGGCGATGCATTCTGGGAAAATGCAGAAACGACATTGCTGTTAGCACTAATTGCTTACTTATATCACTTTACGATCAAGAGCCAACAGAACTTCTCGAATGTAATGAGACTGATCCGTGCGGCTGATGTAGACGAAAACGATAGTTCTTCCAAGTCTCCATTAGATGCAATCTTTGAAGAAGTTGCTCAATATGATCCAGAAAACTTTGCTGTAAAGCAGTACAAAAACTTTAAATTAGCTGCTGGTAAGACTTTAAAATCTGTATTGATTTCCGTTGTTACACGACTAAAAGCTTTCGACCTTCAGGATGTAGTGGAATTAACAGACGATGATGATATCGAATTGGATAAGATCGGTGATGAAAAGACTGCGATCTTTATCTGCTTGCCTACAGGTGGTGGACCATTTAACTTCTTGGCATCAACCATGTATTCTCAGCTATTTACGCTTTTATATGATTATTCGGAAGGAAATGCAGAATATGGTCATCTGATCATGGACGCAAGTAATCAGGTCGTTAAAACAGTTAGAGCCAAATCTGAACGTGAGTCAGCAGCAGCACAACAAGAAGCCAAAGAAATATTGGAAGGAATCAAGAATGGATATATCAAATATAACAAGCAATATAACTGGTATGAGATCCGAACCAAAGATGACAAGCTGATTACATGGCGAGGACAAAAAGAAAAGGCTAAAGAATGGCTTGATGGCATCAAAGAGTTTGGTAAGGTGATACCAGCCAACAAGCAATCCAATAGAGGTCAACGTGTTCCAATTCACGTATCACTTATTGCCGATGAGTTTGCCAATATCGGTAAAATTCCAAAGTTCGAAGAGAAACTTGCAACTATCCGTAAATATGAAATTTCTGTATGGATCATCTTGCAGTCACTTGCCCAGTTAAAGAAGATGTATAAGGATTCATGGGGAGAATTATCAGGTAACTGCGACACATTCATGTACATTGGTGGTGGTTGGGATGAGGATACTGCGAAGTACGTTTCCGCCGCAATTGGTAAAGAAACACGTAAGATCATGAACCAGTCATTCTCGAAAGGTGCTGCGGGTAGCGTTTCAATCAATAACACTGGCGTAGAGCTGATCTCTCCTGCTGAAGTAAGAAGAATCGGTGAAGATGAATGTATTATCATTATGAAGTCTTTGGATCCTGTTAGAGACAAGAAGTATACGACATTAGATCATCCAAATAGAAAACTTGTAGAAAGCTTGCCTGGTTTCTACTTTGATCATTCTAAGATTAGTTATTTTAATGCTAACGGTGTTAAAAAGGATGAAGAGTTAACTAAGGAAGATCGACATGGTGAAGTTCAAGAGGAAACCTCGGATGAAGAAGCAAAGAGAAAAGATCGAGAAGAGGCAAAGCAGCAGAATGCGAAAGAAATATCCGAAAACAAGGATGCAAATGGAAAAGCTATTGTAGGTTTTGCCAACAACATCGAAGAAAATAAAGATAAGCTTGCAATTGATCTTGCTAAGGCATCAGAGAAACTAGAACAGAACCAAGAAATAATGAGATACGCAGATTCCACATTGGATAAGACATTAGATAGTCTAAGAGATGAAAGCGTAGGCTCATACGCAAATCACCTCACCGCAATCCAGGTGAAAGAATCTGTTGCTGATGATGTCAAGATGTAGCAAAAAACAACAATTGAAAGAAATAAGAAGAGAGAATATTAGTTTTCTCTTCTTGTTTTCTATAAAAGATAAAATTTATGGTTTATTTTAGATGTTAAAATAGCATAATATAACTAGTAGAAAGGGGAACCCGTTATGCAAAAAAGCATAGGAAACAAACTCAAGAGCTTTTTAATTATTACATTGTCTGTTTTGATGATGATGCCAAATACAGTAGCGGCATTTGCAAAAGAAGGAACAGATGAAAAGAAAATTGAAAAACTCGAACTATCCACGACATACGATGATTATGATATCGTAGCAACGACCGAGAAGGATTCGCTTCCAGAGGGAGCAAAACTTCACGTTACAGAGGTTGCGAAAGAATATCAGGATCTATCAGATGTATATCTAACAGAAGAAAAAGGTTATGAAACTGCTAAGAAGCAGTATTTTAACGTTTCTTTTGAAGATGAGGATGGAAACAAACTCAACCCAACAAAGAAAGTTGAACTTTCATTAAAGAATGAAAAACTGGGTGATAAAAATATTAAAGTATCTTTATATTCGATTTCTGCTGATCGATTAGTAGAAATGAAAAAGGATACTGAAAAAGTAGAGGAAGATAAGAAAGAAGGTAAAGAAACTGAATTAACCAAGTTTGAATTTAAGCCTTTGGATATCAAGAAATCTACTGATGACGAAAATAAGGTAGAAACATCTATTGAAAAGATGGATGAAGTATATATGCTTCGTTATAGTTATCAACCAAAAACATTAGATTTAAGTGCTGGTTCAATTTCTTACGACGAATTACTGACACAGACTGGACTAGTAGGACAGATCCAAAATCTTGAAGTAAGCAATTCAAGTTATATCGTAGCGAAAGATCAAATGATCGAAAAGGTAGAAGATTTCTCTAGCGAAATGTTTGCCTTGGTTACGATCAATGGTTTGACTTATAAGGTAAATTTCGCTCCTACAGTAAAAGCAGAAGAAGAAAATACAGAAGATCCTTCTCTTCGTTCTGTAGAGCGTAATACTACTGTCAAAGATGTACATATTGGTGACTTTAATACAAAGCTAGTTGGCGGTGTAGATAAGGGAACAAATATTTGGACAGTACCTACAATCAACACTGGAGGATACGCAGCTGGACACATGTTTGTGTTCCGTGTAAATTTCTCTATTTCTGGTGTAGATGAAGTAGGTGAAAATGCTGTAATGTTTACAGTTCCTAAGAGTATCTTATTAAACCGTAATGGGCAAGCATCTGATAAATATGAAATGTCCATTCCACATCAAAGAGATGTAGATGCAATGATGGCTGGTATAGGCGAGCCAATTGATAGAGATGTAAACTTTGCATATTATGAAGATGGCGACAACATTGTTATCTATAACTTCAGAAAGCTTGCAGCGGGTACAGAAGGATATGTAGAAGTTGGTTATCATACAGCAGAAAGCTCTTATGAATATCGTGATATGGCTGAAAGTAAGCCATTTACAGCCAAAATGGAATTAGGCAGTGAAGTCCGTAACGCCGATCCACTAACAGTTAAAATTAATACGACAGCAAATATTGGAATGACATCATCAAAATATCCAACAAAATTCAAAACATGGGTAGAAGGTAGCTGGGGAGCAAAGCCAGCTGATGCAGACAACTATATTTATTTAGCTTATGTTATTGATTCACCTGTTCCCGCTACTCAACCATACGATTTCGAACTTGTTGCAACCCCATCGAATTATGAAATTGCAGGATATATAATGGATGGTAAATTCCAAATAAGTAATAAAATAACAAATCGAAGAGCGTTTGGAAATAGACTTGATCAAGTAATCCTTCGTATTCCTAAGTCAGAATTTTCAAATAAGACATATCTTAACGTTACTCTTAATGTTAATTCGGTTGTCTCACCTGTAGATCAGGTCGATGCAAAGACACAGAAATCAACCAAACAAAACTGGTCATGGAGCAAACCTGTATTTTCAATCCCAACTGGTCACTTTAATGTTCACAAAAGAGGTGATAGAGTACCAGAAGAAGATGAGAGTAATAATACAGGATATATAAATAAAGCAGAATTTTCAAGATATGATTTAGAAAGTTTTAACGGATATGAAAATGCTGCAATTACAAATACAGAATACGGTGGACTTGATTACTATTCAGATATTCTTGGATATGCATATCCATGGACGAGAGATGAAACTATGAGTCCGAATGATCCAAATGCTTATGGACGTAAAGTTGTGAAATATCAATACACAGATGAGGGATTATATTTAGCAACTGAAGAAGAAGTTGGAAAAAATCCATATTCCGATCAAAACAATTTTACAAATGATAATGCATTGTCTTCTGAAGATGCATACATTGAAAAGGTTTATTATGAATATGCTCCTAAAGATGTAAAATACGAACAGGATGAAGCAACTTTCGTATTGACGAACGAGATGACCTTTACAGACGATGATACTATTACATTATGGGTAAAGGCAGGAAGTGATGACTATAAGAGTGTTGGAACATATAACTTTAAGACAAATCATGCAGAGTTTGATAGCCAATATGTATCGAGATTTACAAATAATGATATTGTATTTAACAGAAAAGATATTATTGCTTATCGACTTACATTTGCTAATAAACACTATCTTTCAAGATTATATGCTTATCCAAGTGTAACATTAAAGAATTCCCAAAAAGTCTTAAACTACGTAAATGGCAAAGAAACTGTTGCGATCGTGAACAACGTAAACGGGAAATTCTTTACAAGTGAAGATAAAGAAATCGTAAGTATAAATACAAACGCAGTAGACTATGCTCGTGTTACACAACGTATTTCAGAAATAACAAAAAAAGTGGCATCGGTTTCTAACAATTCAAAAAAGAAAACTTTCGCAATTACATGGAAAATTGAGGCTGGAGAAAAATATATTTCTGGTCAGAATGGAGACATAAATTACTTACCTCAAAAGAGCGGTACTTTCTATGACTTATTACCTCTTGGCTCAACATTAGACCCAGCAAGTGTAATCGTTCAAAATGAAGACGGACAAAAACTTCCATCATCAAGTTATACGACCAAAACAGTAGATAATTTTAATGGAACAGGAAGAACGCTTGTAAGAGTTGATATTCAAGAAGAAGCTTCAAAATATAGATTATTCTTAGACACTATACATTCATGGAATGCCATTAGCGACTATGGAGTTAATGTATATAATCCTGTTGCATATAAGACGGGCAATGACACTATCAAGGACGGTACTGCCGACAACGGTGGACGTTTTGCTAAGGATGGAAGCACACCTGAACATCAGATTATAGAAAATTTAACAAATGTAGATCCAGATGAACCAGATGATTGGCAATCAGGTGTAACAAAATTTATTTATGCAGAAGAAATATATGATATCAACAATATAACGGCTGCCACATCAGGATTAACAAAAAAGGTAAAGGCAGAAAAAGATAAACGGTATTTTTATGAAACCACAACGAATATGAATAGACCATATAGTTACGAAATCCGTATGGCTAATAGTGGTTCAACGAAATCAAAGAATATCGTATTGTTTGATAGTTTAGAAAACTATGTTACAGATAATGGCTCTTCTTCTGATTGGCATGGCACGTTAAACAGCATTGATGTTAACCAATTAAGATCAAGAGGAGTAGATCCTGTTGTTTATATTAGTAAGATCGAAAATTTATCAATTGATGACCATCATGATTTAAATGATACATCGGTGTGGGAAAAGGTTACAGATACAACCGATTTATCAACAGCCAAGGCAATTGCTATTGATGCATCCAAGAAAAAGGATGGCTCAAACTTTATTTTGAATGAAACAGAATCATTAATAGCATATCTGTATATGACAGCTCCATCTTCAACAAATGTTGAAGGAAGAGTTCCTATGGCATACAACAATATCTATATGAATGCAACGATCTTCGGCGGAAGTGATAAGGAAGAAACGCATCTAGTGCATCAAGATTACACACAAATCGGATTAAAGATTGCAGGAAGTTTCAATATTAAGAAGGTCAGCGAAATCGATAATTCTCAAGTAATTAAGAATGTCCAATATCGATTAAGTGGTGTTTCAGCGTATGGAACAGCTTACGACGAAATCGTAACCACGGACAGAAATGGCTTCGCATTATTTAAAGATATTGAACTTGGAAGTTATACATTGCGGGAACACAAAGCAACTCAAGATTGGCTATTAGATGCAACAACAAGAAATGTTGTAGTAACTAAAACAGGGGAAGTTCTCGTTGATGGAGTGAAATATACAGAAAATCCACTTCTCCTTGCAGATAAACCAAGAGTGCATACAGATATTTCATTGTCAAAAGTTGAACTAGGAAATAAAACCACTAAAGTTCCAGGAATGGTGTTTAAACTATCTGGAACATCAGATTATGGAAACAACATTGTAGTTTTTGCAACATCTGATCGTAATGGTGAAGTAGTTTTCGAAAATGTTGAAAAAGGAAAGTATGTTATCAAAGAAGTTTCTTCGGGAAATTCTGAATATGTAATCAACAAAGATCTGACTATAAATGTTACAATCGATGAATTTGGCGGTATGTCATTCTCTGCAAACGATAATGAATATTTCGATAATCAAAAAGTTTATAACGAACGTCGATTCAATTCTTTTAGAGTTAGAAAGATCGATAAGGATAATACAAGCATTTGGTTAGAAGGTGCAGAGTTCTCGCTAAAAGGAACATCAGCTTTTGGAACAAGTGTAGATATTGTTGCTACTTCTGACGAAAATGGTGTGATGTCCTTTGAAAATATCGAAAGAGGAACATATACTCTCAAAGAAGTTAAGGCTCCAGAAAATGTTACTGCATCAGGTAAGAAGGGTGGAAATAGAAACTACATTAAAGATCCTTCTGAATATATTGTTAATATTGATAAGTTAGGCAATGTTACAATTGATGGATTAACAGTTGAAGATGGAACAGGAAATTTCATTGCAAAGAACGAAAGAGCAGAAAATGGAAAGATTGTTGTTAAGAAGATTTGGAGTGACGCAGACAAGGATAACGCAAGTCGTCCATTGCCACAATTAACATTAACAACAGGAGATCCAGCAAATCAGAAGTATTCTATTACTCTTGATTTTAGTTCTGTTTATGGTGCTCCAGCTAATGCAAGATACAAGATGCTCTTCAGTAAAGAAGAGATACAGAATACTCCAGCAATGTTGTTTGTATTTAACAAATTACAAAGTGCTTTTGTTAAACTTTATAATGAAAACATAAAAGGGAAATATCCAAATATAATTGGAAATGACGTTATTCCAAGTGGTGAAAATGAACTATCTTATGTTTCAAGTAGATTAAACATGTCTCCTGATGGAACAGGAACTCCTTTCCCAGCCATTGATATGGAAGGTGCGAATTTTATAGAAAATTGGGCAAGAAATCCAAAAGACTTGACATTCTATTATTGCTTTCCAGGAAAGGTTTCATATTTTGACAAAGGAAAATTCCAAACATTTATTAATTCATCATCGGAAATAAATTCGGATGGAACCTTTAAGAATCATGGAACTTCAAATGCTAGATTTGATTTTGAATATAGCAAAGATGCAAAATTAATTGCAAAAGCAAAATCAGAAGGACATATTCTTGCAGAAATTTCAACAAATGACTCTCCATATAAGACGTATGCATACGTAGACACTACTTCTAATAATCCAGTTATCAGAATACTATCAGAGGCAGATACAACCTTCTTGCCAGAAGATTCATCAGAACTATTTGCTGGCACTGGAGGGAATGCAAGTAATAAGTATGTGCAATATAGAAAACTTGATCTAAATGGACTAGATGCCTACAAAATCAATAGCATGGAAAAAATGTTTGCTTATCAAAATTTTGACACAATAAAATTCGATAGATCGATGCTTGGTCCAAACGGAAACTACAATATATTAAATTATGAAGGGCTTTTCTACCAGACAAAAATAAATAACCCAGATCAAACAATGATGGGGTTCAATCTGAAAGTGGGAAATCTTATAAAAGCAAACAATGCTCTCCATTTTAATTTAGAAAATTTTGATGATAATCGTTGGCATCATGTAGGAATGCCTATTGGAATTGATATTGTTAATACAATGTTACCAACTCAAGATCCTAGAAACTTGTTTTCCCCGAATGTAGAATCAACTGATATGGGTATCTTTGGAGACTACCCAAGTGCGGTAAATCTGTATTTCCGTTTCAGCGGAACCGATTATATTCGATTATCAAGAGGCATAAAAAACAATAAAGAGTATTATAAAAAAGTATTTAATTCATTATTAAAAAACGTTAACAAAAATTCTTATCTTACTTTGTATTTTGATGATAGATATAGTGGCGATTCTAAAGATGCAGACTTACTACTAGAAAATGGTATTAGAAAATTATTAAATGAAATAGGATATACAAACGTTTCGGTAGAACCAAAAGACGTAAACACTGGTGTCTATGAACATTATGCAATGAAATACTTAGGCACATTAGATTATCATAAGTTAGGCTGGAAAGTACCAGAGGTAACAGCTGAAAATTCTGAACCTCAACAAAACGAAGACGGCACTATCACTTACAGATCACAAGCAGATAAATGGGTGAAGGGTGACGACAATGTTTGGACATATACATTCAATGTATTCGATGATACTTTAGAATATAAGTTATTCGAAGAAAAGATGGATGGATACACTTCTGAAGCAATGTTACCTAAGTACGCAATCGTCAATGGAACACAAAGCAAGGTGGCTACAATCACTAATAAGTCAACTGTAGGTACTGGTTCATTCCACTTATCAAAGGTTGCAAATGGTGAATTGGTTGCAGGTTCTTCCTACACATTCTTCTTAACATTCTCTAATCCTAATGGTTTCTTCTCTAAGCCTAGAGTATTATCTGGCATATCTATCCTTGATGGACATGCTATGGTGCAGCTAAAGGGTGGACAGGATCTAGTGGTTGAAGGATTACCAGAGGGAACAGTAGTAGGTGTACATGAACAAACAGGTCCTTATCAGACAATTTATAGTGCTGAAAATGTAACAATAGAATCAGGAAAGCAATCTGATATTGTTTGTACAAATACATTTACACCGCCAGAACCAGGTGAATTAGGTGATGTCACACTTGTTAAGAAGGTATCAGGAATTGCTGATGAAAATACAGAATATCCATTCCGTGTTGAATTTAGCAATTTAGTACCAAACAGAACATACGCCACAAGTAAACACGGATTCATCTTTAATTCAGACAACACTGGTCATGCATTAGTTGATTTAAAATTAAAGAAAGACCAATCAATTACATTTGAAGAGTTGCCTATAAATGCGACATATCAAGTAACAGAGTTGGCAGGCACTTATACTTCCAAGTATGAACTCTCCGACAACCGAGGAATCAACAAATTTAATTCTGAAAACGGATTGAATGAAGAGGAAAATAAGGATTTAAGTACAGCTATAGAAACTGTTGACACTGACGAAAATGTATCTATTACATTTACAAATACGATTGAACATAAGCAATCATTAGTTGTAACTAAGGTTGAACCAGAAGCAACGACTGAGAAGTATCCATTCTCGATCCAATTCTCAAATATGAAACCGAACAGTTTCTTTAACTCTGATATCGGTCTTGTAAGAGCTGATGAAAATGGAGAAGCAACCAAGGATTTCACATTGGGAAATGGTGAAAGTATTAAATTTACAGATATTCCTGTGGGAGTTGAATATAAGGTTATTGAACAAGCAAATAAAAAACTTGCGAAATATGTATTAACAGCCGACAAAGGAAACTTTGCAAATGCAACAAAGGAAAATGATGAAGCAATGCTTGATCTTGCAACAGAGCTTGAAACCGTAGATGATGGAGAAGATGCAACTGTAACATTTACAAATATCACACCTCCATCAGCTAAGATCCAACTAACGAAGTTTGGTGAAAACAACGAGAAGCTGGGCGGAGCAACATACGCTTTATACAAGGGAACATTCTTTATCAAGAATATTGATATCAATAGTAATGGTAAATCAGATGAAATCGATGGTATTGGTGTTGGTAACTATTACTTAATCGAAACAAAGGCTCCAGAGGGATACGCTTTAGATCCTAATAAGCATGAGTTTGAAATTAAGAAAAACCAATTAAATACAACGGTTCAAATTGAACTTCACGACGATAAGTTAAAGGTATTACCTTCTACTGGCGGTCGAGGAATGATTGCATTTGTAATCATTGCAATGGTATTGCTTGGTGGTGCTGGTTATCTTGTAATCAGTGCGAAAAAGAAAGGAAAGAATTAAAAAATCAGCAAAGGGAGTGTGGCTTCTTGGCTGCACTCCAATGTTGATACAGAAAGGAACAATATGAAAAATATATTCAGAAAAATATTAATCACAGGAATCACAAGTATTTTCTTATTTAATTCTTCCAACTTTCTTGTTTTGGCAGAACAACAGGAAAATACAGCAACAATCCAATTCTCAGAAAAGGATTCCGAAACAGCTACAGTTACAAATATTCCAGATGCAACATTTGTAGTTTATAAGGTTGCTGATATCACATACAATGGAGATGCAGCTTCTGCTATATATACATTGGTTGATGAATACAAAGAAACAGAAATCAATTTCGATGGGATGACAGCAGAGAAATCAAATGAGGCAGCAGAAAAGATTTTTGCTTTAGCAAACAAACTTGATCCTGTTGCAACAGGAAAAACGAATGAAGATGGGCAGGTAACATTTGCAAACCTACCAGATGGGATGTATTTAGTTGCAGAAACAAAAGCAGAAGGAGAAGCGGGTAAATATGAACTCGCTAAACCGTTTCTTGTTTCACTACCACTATATACAAGTGGTGAATGGAAACACAATGTTACAATCTCACCAAAGAGCGAGGTTAAAAAGATTCCAAATGAGAAACCTGTTGTACCTCCAAGTGAAAAACCAAAGGAAAAACCAAAGGCAGATACAGGTATCAGTACAAACTCAAGCATATTAACATTATTAGCTGTATTGTTAACAGCATCCGCTGGAGCTTGTATGATTTCACAAAAAGAAGAGGAAGCATGCTAAGAGCATGTTTTCTTTTTATATAATAGTTGCAATATAGCAACTAATATGATATACTGTAGGTATAGAAAGGAAAAGGAACATGAAAGAGATCGAAAAGATCGAAGAAAAGATTAAAGATATTCTGTACAACAGTCGGATCAGTGGTCACGAACTTTCAAAAAGCACAGGAATCAACAAATCAATGATCAGTAGATACCGAAATAGAAAATATAAACTAGAAAATATGACACTTGCGACCGCAAGAAAAATATTGGATTATAAGCCATAAATATTTTCTATAAAGAATACAAAAGATATTGACACATATATACTGTTATGATAAAATAATAGTTGTAAAGGGAACAGAAAGAAAAAAGGAAGAAAATAAGAAACTTTTACAAGTAAACAGCGAAAAACACTATATATTTATGTTAAAGCTTCGTATATAATATATGTTGTGAAGTAGTTAAAAAAGTTAGAAAGAAAGAGGAAAAGGAAATGAAAAAGGAATTAATTAAGACAGCAGTTATTACAGCAACAGCAGCAGCTTCAGTCGCTGCAACAACAGCAACAACATTCGCAGAGGAAACAAACGAACAGGCAACAGGAACACAGGCAGCACTCGATACAGCAACAGCAGTAAAGGCTAATGCAGATGCAGAAAAGACTACCGCAGAAGCAAATGCAACAAGTGCAGCAAACACAGTAACAGAAACAGAAAACTCTGTTAAGCAGGCAGAAGCAGATGCTCATAAGGCAGTTGCTGACATGAAGGCAAATGCAGAAGCAGATGCTAAGGCAGCAGAAGAGGCAGCAAAGAATCAACCTACTGTAATCGAAAACGCAAAGCAGGCAGAAGAAGATGCTAAGGTTGCATCCGAAAACGCTAAGGCTGCTGTAGAAACAAAGAAAGCAGAAGTAGAAGCAGCAAATACCGAGAAGCCATCAGAAGAGCAGATTAATACAGCTACATCAAATGTTGATACAGCAAAGGCAAATAAGAATTCTGCACAAGAAGCAGTTACAGAAGCAGAGAGTGCTTTAAACAACGCCAAGACAACATTAGAAGAAAAGTCTAATGATGTTACCACTAAGGAAAACGCCAAGAATTCTGCTAATACAGATTTAGAAAATGCTAACGCTAAGTTAAATAGCGATAAGGGAGTAACAGCAGAAAAGGAAAATGATCTTCGTAAGGCATTAGAGAAGAATGGTGGCAAGGATGTCCTTGAAACTGATGAATACAAAGCTATGCTAGATGCAGAAAAGGAATCTGCAAAGGCACACGAAAAGGTTGAAGAAAAGAAGACTGCTGAAGCAGAAGCAAAGAAGGACGCTGATGCTAAGGAATCCATCTTGAATGATAAGAAGAATGTAGAAGCCGAAAAGAAGAATGCATTAGATGCAGAAAACGCAAATGTTTCTACTAAGGAATCTATCGTATCCGAAAAGGAAGGTCAAAAGAATAGTGCCTCAACTTCTGTAGATACAGCAAAGAGCAACGTTGAAAACGCAAAGAGCGATGTCAACACTAAGGAAACAGAAAAGAACAAGGCTCTTGAAAAGCAGGCTAAGGAACGTCAGGATTATGAAACAAACCGTGCCGCAACAGAAGCAGCTAAGCGTGAGAAGTTAAATAAGGACGTTACAGATGCAGATACAGAAAAGAATGCCATCTCTCAAAAAATCGCTAATGCAAGCGAACAAGTGAAGAAGGGCTTTGAAGGCTTCTTAGATTGGGCAAAGAAAAAGTTTGCTGGCGATGAAAATACATTAAAAGACATTGAGCGTGCCGTAAAGGCTCTACATCAGTACCCAGCAGGAATGATTGTAGGCGACGAAAATGATGCTACAAGCTTACGCAATGTTAAGGAAGCATTGAAAGTTTTAGTTAAGTACAATGAGCAACGTGTACACGATGAACACTTCACAGGACTAGATCCATTAGGCACAACATTCTACATGATGGCTACAGCAATCTCTAATGCAGACAACTCAGCAAATCCAGCAAATGGGCACTCACGTCACTTCAATGTAGGCGAAAACTTAGCATGGGGCTATACAGATCCTAATAAGGGCTGGTATGAAGAAGAAAAGGTTGTTTGGGAAGCATTACAAGAATTTACAGCTAAGTATTTAGCAGAACATCCAGGTGTAAACATCAATAAGATGGGTCCAGATAAGGAAGCATTTGATAAGGCATGGACAAATTATGCAAAGAACGAGAAGAAGTTCTTCAATATCCAGACGGGTCACTATACAAACGCAGTAAATAGAAACTATATTGTAACAGGTATTGGACGTAGTACAGTAGCCAACAAGCGTGGCAAGATGGTTTATGATCAACAGTTACAGAGATTTGTTGAAGTTGGTGGCGATAAGAAGTACACTGAAGATCAATTAGATTCTTATGGTATTACATTTAGCCAGACATTCTCAACAACAACACAAGGTAAAGAGTCTTACAAAGAAAAGATCTACACGATTGCAGAGTTTACAAATCTCTTCGATGAGTATATGGATACTGTAGATACAACGAAGTTAAACGCTAAGTTAGACGAAGCAAATAAGAAGTATAACGATGCAGTAACAGTTCGTGATGCATATAAGGGTGAACCAGCTCTAGGTGAACGTGAAGTATTACCTGAAGAAAAAGCATACGATGCAGCAGTACAGAAGTTGGCTGAAGCAAATACAGCACTTACAAATGCTCAGAAGGTATTAACAGATGCTACAACAGCATTAGAAAATGCTAAGAGCGAATTAGAGGCAGCAAAAGCAACTCGTGATAATGCGAAGTTAGCACACGATGCAGCAAAGGCTGAAACAGCAACAGCTCAATCTGCATACGATGCAGCAAAGGGCGTATATGATGCAAAGGTTGCAGAACGTAAGAATGCAGAAGCAGATGCAAAGACTGCTGATGACGACTTATCTGCAAAGACAGCAGTAGTTGACTCCATGGTAGGCGTTGAAGAGATGAAGGCTCTACGCAAGGCTGTAGCCGATGCAAAGGAAGTTCAGAAGGCTAGTGAAAAGGTCGTTGAAGAGAAGCAGAACGCATTAAATGATGCTACAAATGCTTATAACGATGCAGTAGCAGCTCGTAACACAGCTCAGGCAAACGTTGATACAAAGACAAACGAATTAGCAACAGCTCAATCTACACTAGAGGCTAAGACAACTGATCTTACAAATGCTGAACTTGCATTGAAGGCTCTTACTGATAAGGTAGCAGCATACGATGCTAAGGTTAAGGAATTAGAAGATTCTAAGGCAGAAGCAGCTAAGAAGGCTCAGGCTTATGAAGACGCTAAGGTGGCACATACAAAGGCTATGGACGCTCTAGTAGAATTAACAACTAAGGCAACAGAGGCTCGTGCTAAGGCAGACCGCACAAATGCATTTACATTCGATGAAACATTCAATACTCTAGTGAGTGATCCAGAATTCGCTTCTACAGTGAATCCTTATATCGAAGCAGTACAAAAGGCTCGTGCAGCATTAGCAACTGCAAAGCAAGCTTTAGTGGAAGCAAACGAAGCTCTTGAAGAAGCTACAACACGTGCAGCTAAGGCTGAAGCAAACTACATCCGTGAACTAGCAGCATACAACGTTCGTGTTGCTACAGAAGCAGCTCAAAAAGCAGAAGCAGCTCGTCAAGCTGAATTAGCAAATCAGGCAGCACGTCAGATTGAAAGTGCAACAAACAAGTCCGTTGGTACAGACGCAATGGTTGAAAAGAATGAAAAAAAGGCATCCGATAAGCAAAAGGAAGCATCAAAGGATAGCAAGAACGATAAGCAGGATGCAAAGAAGTCTGATGATAAAAAGACAGAAACTCAGAAGAACGACAACAAGAAAGATGTCGCTACAGAAGAGAAGAAGAGCGAAGAATCTTCAGATGACACAGTTGCTAAGGTTGGTATCGGAGCATTAGTAGCAACAGCTCTAGCTGGTTTCGGTATCGTAATTGGCAAGAAAAAGAAGAAGGAATCTAAGTAATTCGAAAAATTGAGAGGAAAATTCCTCTCTTTTTTTTATTTATTTTCGTAAGAATATAGCATAATATAAGTGTAACCATTTTGGTTTCACAAAAAAGTGAAGAAAGGAAAAAAGAAAATGAGTACAAAAGAAATTGCAGTACAATCTATGATGCTGGCTAGAAATAACATGGCTTCAGCACTAAACAAGACAGAGAAGTGGCTAGAAAAGCATAAGGCTGTATCATTTACACTTGCAGCAGCAACACTGGCGGCACCAATTGCACTAGCTCCATTTGGTTTTGCAGAAGGAGAAAAAGAAATTGCAAAGGGTATTGCTAAGACAATTATCACAATCATCTGTGTAGTCTTTGCAGTCATCGCTGTATTTAACTTGGTAGTTGCGATTGGAGAACTTTCCTCGGCTGGTGCTGATGACGGTCCAGCTAAGTCTAAGGCTACAAATAAGATTGCATGGTCTATCGCAGGAATCTTTATTCCAGCCATCATCTTTAACTTGCATTTAGAAAACCAGATCGTCAAGTTTATCGACCTTGTTAAGTAATTGATGAAACAAAGAGAAGTGGCTAGTTAACAGTTTTTGATAACACAAAAATAATACTAGCCATTTCTTAATTTTCTATATTTTAGTAGCCAGCAATGCCTGTTAAACAGCATTATCAAATAGAAAGGAATCGAAATGCAAAAGCATAAATTCACTGTGGTAACACAACTGCACGAAAAGAATAACTTAGACCTAATCAAATATGCAGAATCATCTCGTGGGGAATATGCTAAAGCAGTACGAGAGACTTTCTATGCAATCAAACATGATAAATTTAACAAGTCAAAATATAACGCTTATCTCCAACATAAATATGGCGTTGTCAGTCGAACAGCTAAAAATATTATTTCTGATGCTCAAGGACGCTTCAATTCGCTAAAAGAGTTAAAGCAATATGAAGCGAATCAATTAAAGAGCAAAATTTGTTATCTTGAAGGTCAACTTATTCCTAAATTAGTTGAGAAGAGAAACAATAACTCAAAGTTGCTTCAAACTGGAACACCTATTTCATTAATAAAGCAACGAAATTTAAGGCTAAAAATCGTTGCTAAAAAGGCTAAATTGAATCGTCTAAAGCAGAAGCTTGTTAATCTGAATTATCAACTAGAGTCAGGCAGATTAAAGCTTTGTTTTGGTACAAAGAAATTGCTCAAACAGAATTATGATAAATTCATTGAACAACGAGATGGTCAAATAACCTTTATTGGTGCTAAAGCGGAAGTTTGTTGTAACCAAAACTTACAGTTGATATACAACCGAAAGAACAATCAGTTTTCAATTAAATTACGTAAGGATATTGGTGGGTATAAATTAGCCAATATTGGAGATAAATTTGTTTATGGAAAGCTCTATTTTAATCACCATAAAAACAAAATCATTTCCATTCTAAAAAATAAGGATAGTCCACTATCTTACAAGATCATCAAAAAGAATGGTCGATATTATCTGTATTGTACCTTTGAAATTCAAGCAGATACAAACAACTTCTTTACCTGTTCTGAATATGGAGCGATCGGCTTAGATTTTAACAAGGGGTTTGTCACATTATCAGAAACAAATCAATATGGTCACTTGGTACAAACAAGATTTCTGCCCTATCGTTTCAAAGCTGGGAACAAAACTAAAACAGATCTACAATGTATCGCAAACAACGTTGTTAGATTAGCACAACAAACAGGGAAAGATATTTGTATTGAAAATCTTAATTTCAAAACAACAAAATCTAAGACCGAAACAAAACAAAGCAAACAATATAATGATATGATCCACTCTTTAGCATATCGTCAATTCACTGACATAATCGAAAGCGTAACCTATCGAAACAAAGTAACACTAATAAAAGTTAACCCAGCCTGGACATCTTGGTTAGCAGAAAAACTCTATTGTCCAACTATGAAGCTCAACGTCCATATCGGAGCTTCGTATGTTATCGCTAGACGTGGACAAGGTTATAAAGACACCGTATAACAGTCTTTAACAAGTCGTCCTATACAGATGTATCAACGCAAGACAGTTGAGCATCTCCCTTTAGGATGTTGTTTTATCCAGAAGCTTCAGTAACAACCTTTATTGTGTGGCTCAAGTCGAAATAGAGTGAGCTGGAGTGGAACAGGTTAATCGTAAGACCTTGGGTTGAAAAACCCTAAAATTAACCTAGAGATACAGTTTCCAAAATTAGCTATTTCTAGTTGCGATTTGTCCCCTAATTTTCTAAGAAAGGAAGTTTTATGTTATTCAAATTAAAGAAATTAAGACTACCACATATATCATTAAAAGTTGTGGCAGGCGTTATATGTTTATGCTTATTATTTACATCTCCAGTGTGGGCTTCAGTAGTAGATAGTGCTACACTTGCAGCGAAAGTTGTTGCCTTTATGGAAGGATATAGTCAAACAATGTTTGAACAGATGAAAGAGGCGTATAGCTCTTTCAATGGTTTTTTAACAACTGGTCAATACACTTTCCCTAACACAATGAAAAGTATCATGATTGGGTTTGGACTATTAATTGCTACTTTACATGGTTTTATTTTGATTTATGAAGAAGCAAAGAAAGGTGATCTATCACAAGAATTTTGGCAAAGAACATTGTTTACGATCGGCTTTACACTCATTGCGATCTTTATGATCGGTGATATGTTGGATCTTTTATATAAACTAGGAGATCTGATCATCCAAAGAGTAAATGCTGTAATTGAAAGTGTAAATACGATCAAAAATACAACGATCAATATCACAAGTGGTGGAAATCCACAGGCATACAATAAAGTCATTAAGGGATTAGAAACAATTCCAATGCTCAATGGTCTTGGTGATGCTTTGGATCCTGCAAATACACAAATCAATTATTACAATCTACAATCGCTCGGTGAATCATTTGATTTATTAACGATTGTCGCATGGGCACCAATCTTTGTATGTTTATTTTTAACATATACAGCAATCATGGAAATCAAACTAAGACAAATGTTTGCTCCGATCGCACTTTCATCCATTATTTCGGATGGCTTTAGAGGATCTGCGATCCGCTTTGTTAAAAAGTTCTTAGCTTGTATGTTACGAATTGCGATTTACTTTGGTATTGCTGCAATCGGTACATTTTCGATGTTATATTTCTATAATAAGGTCATCACCTCTTCGGTTATCATTGAAGGCTTAAATATGGATATGATCCTAATGCTAGGTTCACCTGTTGTTACAGCTCTTATGATGATGCAATCAAGTGGAATTGCAGATGAGCTTGTAGGAGTATAATCTTATGGCTGCTACATCAATTAAGGTGGCTATTCCAAGAGATATTCAAGATTTTGAAGCACGCTTCATTGGACCATTAACAAAACGCCAGACAGTCTTATTTGTTATTTCTTCTGTAATTGGATATGGCTTATTTAAGCTATTAGGAATCTTTAAAATGGAACTTGCGATGCAGATCATGATTGCTGGCTCTTTGGTGACACCTATTCTTGCATGTGGATGGGTAAAAATGCTTGGAATGCCACTAGAAACATACATTATGAAATGTGTATTACCGTCTGTTTTTGCGAGTAAAACAAGACCATATAAAACAATTAACAAATATATCTCTGGCTACAAACCAGAGCAACCGCAGACAAATGTAAAAGAAAGCGAAAAAGAAAAAATCAGAACAAAGTTATTACTTAAAAAATACGATGCAAAATTGTAAAAAGGAAGGGAAATAAGAAATGGGATTATTTGGAAAGAAAAATAGTTCAGTAAATGGAATCAAAGAGTTACCAAAAACAGTTCAAGAAACGATTCCATACAAAAGAATCTTTAATGATGGAACAATTGAAAATAAGGAAGGCTATTACACGAGAGCATTTAAGTTAAATGAGTTAAATTTCTCCAAAGAGTCTGAAGAAAGACAATTGGAAATTTTTAGTGTATTTAAAGATGTTTTAAACACGTTTTCACCTGAAATCAAATTCCAATTTATTATTCAAAATAGTTCAGCTAAGGACATTAAATTATCTGATACAAAAATGAAAATCAAGGGTGATGGAAGTATTGAGGATGCAATCAGAAATGAATTTAACCAATTGACGTTGTATCGCATTAAGCATGGTGCTAAGATGTTACAACAAGAAAAGTATCTTATCATTGCTTGTAAAAATCCAAATATTCAAAATGCTTTCCAGCATTTAGATAGTACAGAAAGAGCTTTAGATACAGTAATAAAAAACTTTGGAAAATCATCCGAACTTACAAGATTAACGATTGAAGAACGACTACATACATTATTTGATTTTTACAATCAAGATGGAACAAGCGTCTTTTATAATGATTTCGATGCAAATAACAAACCATTCTTCAATTATAAGAAGATTGGCATGGGTGGATTAACATCGAAAGACATCATCGGACCATCTGGATTCCAGTTCTTTTCCGATTATTATATGATGGGAAATAAATTCGGAAGAGCCTTATTCTTAGAACGATTGCCAACATCCCTTTCTGTTGAGTTTTTAGCTAGTATTGCTGACTTGCAGTTTAGTCTCAATATTTCTATGCAATATAACCCTATTGATATTGCAAAGGGTTCTAAGATGGTTAAAAATCAATTTATGGCAATCCAGGGACAGATTGCAGAAAATCAAAAGAATGCTCTTAAAAATGGATATAGTTTTGACTTACTTCCTCCTTCCTTACAAAAGGCAAATGATGCCATTAAAGAATTGCAAGACGATATTTCAGATCGTGATCAACATTTGTTTTATATGACATTTGTGGTGAATGTATTTGGAAATACAAAGGAAGAATTAGATAAGTACACACAAGATCTTCAAAACTGTGCAAATGGTAAATTATGTCCTATTCGAGTTCTATCTTTCCAACAGGAAGCAGGAATGAACGTCGCACTTCCATTATGTATTAACCAATTAAGTGTAAGACGTCTACATACAACAGAATCTGCGGCAGCATTTTTACCATATTCAAACGTTGAAATCTATCAAAAGAGCGGAATCATGTATGGCGTCAATAAATCTTCTAACAATCTATTAGTATATGATAGAAAAACAGGAAGAAACTTTAATGGACTTACATTCGGTGAATCTGGTTCTGGTAAATCCATGCAGGTCAAGCAGGAGATGTTGGCGGCTTATCTATCAGATGAAAGAAATATTGTATATATTATTGACCCAGATGGAGAATATTCAAGAATTGCAGCCCAAATCAAAGGGGGAGAAACGATTTCAATTGCTCCAGGTTCACAATCTTATTTGAATCCAATGGATATCAATATTACAGATGATGAAACCGATCCTGTAGCATCAAAGACAGACTACATCACATCACTAGTTGAGATCATGCTTGGTAAAAATGCGGCATTGAATCCAACTGGAAAGTCAGTTTTGACTAGATGTATTAAAAATGTTTATAACCCATATATTCAACATGTCAAAAAGTTAAGAGAGATCGATCCACGTATCACATGTGATAAACAATCTGCTCCAACACTAGCGAACTTGTATGGAGAACTTAAACGGCAACCAGATCCAGAAGCCAATACTTTAGCTACCGTAATTGAAAACTATGCAGTCGGTGGATACGATATGTTCGCACATAGATCAAATGTTGAATCTGATTCTCGCTTCTTGGTATACAACATCCGCAATCTAGGAACAACCTTAAAGGAAATTGGTCTATTTATTTGCTTAAACGATATTTGGAATAAAATGATGGAAAATCATGACAAAGGATTATTTACATGGGTATATATTGATGAATTCCATGTTCTATTAAAGTCCGATGCAGCCGTAGAGTTCTTGGTCCAGATCTGGAAACGTGCAAGAAAGTGGAACGGAATTCCAACTGGAATCATGCAAAACACAGAAGATCTATTGCGTTCTGAAGCAACAAGAAACATTATCAACAATACTTCTTTTGTTACTATGATGAACTCTTCCCAAATGGATAGAAGTAATCTTCAGGAATTGTTGAATCTTTCTGATTCACAATTAGAAGTAATTACAAATGCTCCATCTGGAACAGGACTATTTAAAGCAGGAGACATTATTATTCCTTTTGCAAATAAGATTCCAAAGAATACAAACTTGTATAAAATAACGAACACTGACAAGAAAACAGATTAAAAAACAACAAGATAAGATAGGAAAACTCCTATCTTTTTCTTTTCCTTTTGTATCGCATAATAAATATGACTTTATTTGATGATCATGGAGAAAACATTCGAATAAGGCACAAATAATAAAGCCAGTAAGGCTAGGAGGAAAATTAAATGAGATTATTAGTAGTAAACAGAGGTAATGGGAAGGTCGAAAATGTATTCTTCCATTATCTATGCGGTTCAACCTACCCAGGATTAGAGGTAACAGATGAATTCTTGCTTCGCATGAAAATGCTTTATCAAACACAAAATGGTGTAAATAGTGTAAAGAACTCATTTAACACTGTTTGCTATTGTGCTTCATCTGGATCGAACACGGTTTTAAAAGGAAAAGACTTCCAGAATCAAATTCAGAAGCTAGAAGATATTGATAGATATCTAATGGGTTCGGCTGATGAATTTACAACTGGACAGAAGGCTTTAAAGAGCATTGAAGATAAGCTTGTCAACTTCGATGGTTCAGTTGTCTACATCGACTGGGCATTCCGTAAAGACGGAACACCAGACTTTGAAAATACTCAAGTAAACTGGGAAGACTTTGTTAGAATAGAATTATTGGATTCTTATTCTATGGTCTATCCAAGAGAAGCTAAAAAATTAAAAAATCACCATATTGATTTTAAGGTCATGGCTACAGAGTTTCACGATGTATTCTTAGGATTCGACAAGATGGATGAACGATGGAAAGATGGTAAGTATGTATTCACACTCTACATTGAAGAATGACGATATCGTAATCGATGATGTTGCGATTCTGTTTGAAGATGATCAAGTCTAAAAGAAAGAGAGGCTGGTGGTACCGCCCCTCTTTTTCTTTTGCCAAAATTGATATAACAGTATATTGAAATATAGTATTATTTATGGTAAAATATGACTAGAAAAGGAGCATAAAACAAATGAAATTAAGAGAGTGTTTAGAACAGATTCAAGAAAAGAAATATGAAAGCGTTTCTCTATGGGCGAAGAATAATTTTGCTGGTTGGTACATGGTACAGGCGAAGACACCTAACGGGCTACACGTCCACTGGTTGACAAAAACAGATTGGGTCCCTCAAGAACGTTTTGCCGTATATTTAGATAGAAACGTATTAGAGACTTTTGAGAGCGATAACACATTTGATATCGTAATTGAGTAAAGGAGGCTTTATTTTGAAATTCATTAAGATTTTATTAACAATCGTTGCTATCATAGGATTAGCACTTGTTCCACAAGCTTCCTACGCAGAAGAAGCCAACAATGCATGTGTTGCAGGCTCCCCATGTGGAGAAGCGATCCTTGCTGGCTTTGTAGTTGAAGATTATAAAGACGCCATTATTGAAACAAAGTTTTATGACGTTAATGAAAATGAAGTTCTTTCGGTTCAAATGTCGTATAGCACAGATAAGTTCCAAGAGAAGATCCATTTACCAGTTGGTAAATACCACATTAAGACATCTGTAATTGGTTTGGAGAATGGTCATAATAGTTCTTCATCCGAAAAGTTATGCACATTTGATATCTATGGCAATATAGAAGTTAAAGATACTGAAGTAGCAAGTTTTAGAACGTTTGTCGGTAATGAAGATCTAATGTATAAATACGGTTGGATCGTTAACTTTCCTTTTGCAAACAAACCAGAAGATTACGGTGGAGTGTATGATCTAAACATGTTGAAGACACTCGAAAATAAATATGCAAATGAGGTGTTAGGAAAACCAATGAAAGAGAAATATAAACAAGAAAACAAGGAAGAGCCGAAAGTAATTGAGGCAGAAAAGGAAACCAACGAAAACAAATATTCTTCATTTGTAAAATTCATTTTTATCCCTGTTGTAATTATTGGTGCCATCTATATTGGAATTAAAGAATTAGGCAAAATTAAAAAATTGTAAGAAAAGACTAAAATTATAGTCTTTTTCTTTTTGATTTTCCGAAAAATAGCATAATATATAATATATGAAAGGAGCTTCAAATGACGGAAATCAATGAGAAAGAAATAAAAGAAACTGATGACATTGAACCAAGCGAAGGTTCTGGCAGTGAAGAAAAAGAAGAACAGTCTCCAGATCTAGGAGACACTTTAAGCATGGACGATGAAGAAGCTCCTGAAGAAGATACTGAAAAAGAAGAAAATGAAGAAGAAAAACCAGAAGATGGCGACAAGGATGAATTAGAGCGTGATCAAGATCAAGATGATAGCAACGAAGATTTAGAAGAAGAAACAAATGAAGATGACAAGGATTTAGAAGAAAACACAGACAAAGTTGATGAACCAAAAGAAATCGATGTAGAAAAGGATCACGCAAGATTCTCAGGTGAAAAAGAGAAAAAGGCAAAAGAAGATTTTTTTAAGAAACAACAAGAAGAACATCGTAAAGAATTAATCAAACAACAATATAGAGAACAAGAATTGTTAAACAAACAAGAAGCGATGTTAAATAGCGGTACAGAGCCGTTTGAGAATAGATTGGAACGTACTTCATTAGAGTCACAATCGGCTCAATTTAACCCTTTAAATAAGCCTCAGAGCGATAGCGTTGAGAACCTATTAGAAGATAATATTGAAGATGTCCCAGAGGCATCTAACCCAATTGAATACGAACAAAGAAGATTATCGGAAAAATTAAATAAAGAAATTAAAAAGAATCCTAATGGAAGAGAAGGCTTTAGAGAACAACGTCTGAACAACAATCTTTTTGACCAGCCGTCAAGAGAGTTTAGACAAAATGTTGAGCCTTCAACAGAACTCAATAGGGATGCCTTTTCAGAGATTGATACAGCAACAGCTTCTGATCCGATCGAATATGAAAGACAACAACTAGCAAAGAAGATCAACAATGATATTGATAAGAAAGCCGTTAAGCAAGAACATGTAGCAAAGGCTGACCATAAATTTTTAAATGAGGAAAGGGTAAGGGAAAGAACCTTCCCACAGGCTCAGCAAGAAGCTTTTTCAAATTTAAACAAAGAATTAAATAATGATGCTTTTTCTACGACTACAGCGGAACCATCAGATGCACTCAGTTATGAGCGTCAAAGACTATCAGATAAGATCAATGAAAGATTATCTAGTAACCACACAGAAAGTAAACAAGTAGTCAAGAATGCAGATAAGAATATTATTCAGGAAAATGGTGGTTTTAAGAATCAGCAAGTACAAAACACGAATATTGGTAGAACTGGAATTGATTCTCACCAAAACTTTAATAATGAAGCATTCTCCCAAAAAGAAACGTTTATTAACAATAAGAAAGACGGTAACTTTAGTGGATTAAAGACAGATGTAAACAAAGTTGCTAATAAACAAAAATATAGTAGTGAAGCTATCCAGCATGTAGCTGAAAAAGAACAAGAATTATTAAATAAGATCAATAAAAATATTGCGAATGTTAAGAGAAATATTAGTCCTGAAAATATAGCGAAGAAACAAATTGGAGATATTCCAAACAATCATCCAAATATTACAGATAACAAACCAAATATAAATAGTGGAATATCAAGTAAAAATGACTTCTCAAGCGGAGCTTTTAGCCAAGGCGATAGCGGAGCAATTACACAACAACAAAATTTTGACCGCAGTGGATTAATGAACAAGGTAAATGTACCTATAGATGATAAGAAAGTTATAAAGAATGAACGTCAGATTGCTCAGCCTAATAAACAGATCATAAAAAATTCATTTTTAGAACAGCAAAAGTCAATTGATGAACAGAAGGCAAAGAAGTTAAAGGATGCAATCGCAAATATAACAAGAAATAATATGCCAGGTATTTCTTCGATAAATGAGAAGAATGCCATTGGACAAAGTTCTGGTATTATAAATGCACCAGGTCCAAAAGAAAATGTTGAATATCTCAAGTCATCAGGGCGATTCATTGAAAAGCGTGCTGATGGTACCATGCGATATATCTCTCAAAAAGAATACGATGCAGGCATTGCCAAGAAGCTAAAACCATCACAAGAAAAATCTGTTCTCCAACCAGAAAAAAAGAAGCTTGTTAAAATTGGTGGAGGAGAAGTCAACGTAGATGCAGGACAGCAGCTTTCAACAGAAAAAAGAACATTAGTAAAAGATAAAATATCAACAGGAGCTATCGGTGATAAAGATAAGGTTCTTACAGGTAAAGACAGCTTAATTGGGGCACAAAGAGAAGGTTCACTTGCAAGGGCAGACAAAGAAGCCAGCAAGATGAAACAGTTCCTTGCAAGAAGAGGAAATGTTACACCTAGTCAAAACATATTCAGCCCACAGGGCATTGCGAATGGCGGAAAGGCTATTGTACAGAGCATTGGTAAAAAGGCTCTTACAGCAGGTCTTGCAACATCCGTGACGATGGGTGGAATCTTTGGTGGTACAGCTTTGTATCAGGGCAGAATCAGAAGTAACAATACCCATATCGTCCAACCTGTACAAGCTGTAAATAAGTCGTCAGCAGATAAAGATGAGAACATGATGCAAGAAATGGCAAACATGTTACAGGAACGCTTGAAGGCTTATTACAAGATCTTAAAGGGAGAAACCCTTACAGAAGAAGAAAAGAAGAAGGCTGGATCCGATTACGTTCCACTACAAGATATTACAATTACAAAGGCTACCTTAGATGGGGCAGAGATCGATGCAGGCAGCATCACAATGTCAAACTTGAAGAACTTCTCAGCTGAATACAATCTATCAGGTAACAAAACAGATAAAAATGGAAGTATTTTCTCTGGATTATTTAAAAAGAACATCGGCGTATCTGCCGTGATTCCAACCTATGACTTTGTAGATGGTGAAGGAAATACAATCGGAAATGATAAATTCTTATTAAGTCCAGAAAGCGATATTGTATTTCCAAATGGCACAGCTGGTAAAGCTGCCAAAACAAATACAACGATCCATAATACATCTGGCGATTCTTCCGCTAAACTCGGTTCTGAAACACAAATGGACATCATGTTAAACATGCTTGGAGCCATGGAAACTGGCGGACAAGTTTATGGACAGAGAGATTATAGTAATGTAATCAACGCTGAAGCAGGTGGAGAAGTGGCTTCTACGATCGGTTGGAGTTCTTTATATGGAAATAATGCAAGAAATTATTTAACAAGATTCAGAAGCGAAAACCAAAGTAAATTCTCCGAACTTGACAGCAATGGAATTATTGCTCCTCTTCTTGAAAAGGATTGGGAAGCAGATCGGATAGAACTAAATGCCGAACAAACAGAAGTTGTAAAGAAAATTTTAACAAGCAGCGAAGGTAAGAAGCTACAAGATAGAATTGCAGCAGAACGTGTGGTAAAGCATTGGAATTATTGTGCCAATACTTACACAACGAATTTAAGAGCTGTATTTTGGTATACCCAATTAGCAGAACTTGGGGGAGGAGATTATGCTTCTAGCCCTGTAGATGCAGTATTCCAAGCTTGTAATGGAGATTACAGTACAGAAAATATTTTGAAGAATTTGAAAAAGCGTAATGAAGGTAGCCAAATCGGTGCTTCCTTATACAATTCAAGACATGCAAAATATAAAGAGTGGATCGACGAAAAAATTCCAGAAAATATGGAAGTTGATCTAGCCAACGTTGAAGTAACAGGTGCTGGAACAATCGATGTCGTACAAGCAGGAACATCAGGTACATCGAGCAGTTCTGGAGCTGGGCAACTATTGTTTGTAAAAGAAATTTTAAGTATGGGTGCCGTGGCTGGATACAGTGGTGATCCAAAGGACAACTACCATTTCCAAAAGTATTGTGTCACATTAGCAGATTATGCAATTGCAGGTCATGGTCAGGGTATTACAGTAGAACTCAGAACAACTGCCAGTGGGCAAAAGGAAAGTTGGACAGATGAAGAAGGAAATAAAGTAGAAGTCAATGGGAAGAAGATCGTCGCAACGGTCAAGATTCCAGTTCTATGTGATCTTGCAAAATTAGAAGAGAACGACAAGATGTTTAATTATTCTTGGGATCTATCGAACAAGACTTATGGTGATAAGTTAGTTCAAAGTTACATTGCATTGCGTTCTAGTGACTTTGAAAAGGTATTTAATGTCAAAATCAAGGCTCTTTCATTTGGTTATGTTGGCGGAAATGCAAACCCAGAATGGGCAGATGGCTTTGGAGGTATTTCTAATTTACCTTACGTAAAATGGGCAAGAGAAATTGCCGCAGATGATTCACATGGATATTCTTGGGTTCATCGTTTAGGAAACCCAGACTATGACTGTTCATCATTAGTTTATTATGCCCTTACACAAGCTGGATTTAACGTTGGACCACCAGCATTCTCGACCTATAGTCAGGTCAACCTGATGACAGAAGCAGGTTTTGTTCAGTACGAAATCACATCTCCAGATGATCTAAGACCAGGAGACATCTTGTGGCGACAAGAACATACAGAAATCTATATTGGTGGCGGCAGAACAGTTGGTGCCCATATCGATGAAGTAGGTGGCGTACAAGGTGCGATCGGTGGAGACCAAACTGGTGAAGAAATCAGTGAAGGTCCTACAGATTGGAGTGGCTGGACATACGGTTTCCATCCTCCAGCAGGCTATAACCCAACAGAGTAGAGAAGAAATTCTCTACTTTTTATGTCGTATATAGCATAATATATACGAGAGGCAAAAATGGAAGAAAGAAAGCTGAACGAATTTATTAAAAAGAACATAACTTTATATTTTTTAGCAAATAAATCTGCAATGACTCCATACATTGACGAAGATTTTACAAATAGGCTTTTTGAAAATTCAAAAATGGCACAAGACTACATCAATGCCAAAGCTGAAGAAAAAGGTGAAACGTGGAAAGAAAGTATATATTTTATTCCAATCAAGTTTAATGAAGAAAATTGGAACAAGTATGTATCTAAAGTATATTCGGCAGGTGGGAAATATATTGAATGTACATATAACGATGGGAAAGAAGATAAAAGAGAAATCAAATATGAAAATGTCCCAGCCTATTATTACAATCAGGAATTATCAAGAAATATATCGGAATATGTTCAGACGAAAAACTTTGTATGCTTAAAAAGAATAAGAAATTTAAAGTTCATTATCCCTTGCAAGATCAAACCAGCAAAAACAAAGAGCGGAAAGGATACATTTGTATTTATATACGCTCAAGCATATATGACAAAAACGAAAGAAGCCTATTATTTTGTCTTTACAGATGGGCTAGAATATGAAAAATGGGAAAGAGCAAACGCAAAAACCAATAAAGAAGAATGGGAGTGGCGTCCATTGTTACTTTCGTCACAAGACATTACAAGAATATCCATGAATCATGGAATATTGGTCAATGCATGCAGTTGGCAGTTGGTATTGACTCCAGAGGAGTGTCAATACTTCTTAGATACGAATCAGGAAGTTGAATCAAATGCAAATAAAACAGAAGAAACAAAAGAAAGTGAGGATGACTTAGAGTGAAGAAAATATATTATTATGTACAAAGATGTCCAGAATGTGGCAGCAGATTAACTGGTCGATATATTAAAATGCCGAGAAGTGAAAATGATCAGATATATACAGAAAGAGAATCATTGAAAGCTGGAGAACTGATCAGATTTGCAGAAGAAGTACCATATAACAATTGTTATTGTGAATCTTGTGGACACGAATGGCATTATGATGTTACTGGAAAACTTATTTCAAAAGAGAGAATCGAAGAAGAGAAGAGTGCCAGAAGAACTCCAGAGCGGTTTACTGAGTTCGCCAAGACACATAAAAGAAAAACATTACTACAGAAAGTATTAGGAGGATTTTTAAAATGAAATTTGTAAGAACATATTTTGAAATCATGGATCTTTTAGAAAGCATTATCAATACAGAAGATGCTGACGAAAAAGACGTTGTATTAGCTACAATGGCAAAATCTATGATTGCAAGTAGATTAATATCACAAAACAAGCCATTTGAACTTAGAAAATATGCAGAAAACATCGTAATCCAGACGGATGGAAAGAGCTATGTATTTGATGAAGAAACAATGAGAGCAATGGACCAATTATTGTCTGTTGATCAAGAAGAAAAACAAGAGGAAAAACAAGAAGAAAAATCTGTAAACACTACACAAAGTCATGAGTATAGCACGCAAGAAACAACGGAAGAAAAAGAAGATAGACAAGAAGAGGCTTCCGATGAATCCAAGCAAGATGAAGAGGCGAATATCCCACAACAGGTAGTCAGTGAACATCCATTAAGTCAAGATGATACGAATGAAGCTGAAAATGAAGCAAATAATGAAGCATTCAATCCAGGAGAAACAGAATACGAACCAGATATGCCAACATTTATGCCTGAAGATAATGATCCATTTTCTTCTGATAGCTCCGTTAATACGCCACTGTTATCTAATGGCTTAAATTTTGATGAACCAGATGAACCAGACTACGATGTTCCAACATCAAGTAACGGAAATGAAACAAAGGATACACCAGTTGAAAATGAAGAAGTTTTAAAGAATGTTTTGTTGCATCCTGAAAGAATGAATATAAAAATCAAGCAAAAAGATATTATGTATGCATACGTAAAGGGCAACTTCACGGATGAAAATGGTGAACCTTTAAGTAGAGTCGATATGTTTGTTACTCCACTAGCTACAAAGAGACGTAAGCCTGAATTTATTGTTCGATATGTCATTGATCGTAATGCCGACAAGCAATTGATGGCAGATGCTCTTGGAGAATCCCCAGAAGCAATCATCAGTGATGGCAAAGGAAATTCTCTAAAAGTAACTTGTTCTATATCAGAAGAAGGTGTATTACAACCAATGGTAGAAGGTATTAATGGCTCCGAATTTGTAATTGCTGCAATCAAAGATGAAGGCTTATCTGGAAAAGGACACTTAGAAACTTATGATCCTGCAACTGGAATTTCTGTTCGCATGTTCCCAAGTGGAAAGAAAAATGAAGCCAACGGACATGCAAAATTTGCGTATTGTGTATTTAAACATGATCAGTTAGTAGATATCGGTTATTCAACTGGTGAACCTATTTTGGTCAACAATAATGGGGAAATGCTAAAGTTTACTTGTAAATGGGATGAAACAGATAACCCAAGTGAAAATGTTGCAGAAGTTGAGATGTTCGATTATGGCAGAAAACAATAGTGGATTTGAAGTATGGCTTTGTAATAAGGATAAAAAAGTATTAAAGATAGTAATAGATAAAGATAAGATCATTAAAATCATAGGACGACACAAGAATAACCAGAGGTATCTGCCAATGTTTTTACAGAATGGGAATCTATCACTAGAAAATCTTCAAACATGGTTCAGAAAGCGTATGATTCCAAGTGAGAGAGAAAATAGAACGTATGTAATGGAAAGTTCTAAAGATTTATTGAATACATACAGAAATTTCTTTTCTCTTTCCGATCAGTATTGGCTGAAATATGACAAAAGAGAAACATGGGAAAAATTGAATTTCTTTGATAACCCTTATTGCGAAGAGGTCGGGAAAGCTTTCTTTGGAATATGGGAAGTAAATAAAGAAAAAATAAGAACCCATGCAGAAAAAGGAGAACTCGATAGAGGTCTTGATGCATCGTCTTTGATTTCTTTTTCTCCCGATCTAACAACAAACGGCATCTTAATTAAGAAGTGGAAGAAAGAAGATGGAACTTCTTATCTTTATAAAGGAGCTGGCATTAAGATTGACCAAGAGCCAATTTCAGAAGTATTGGCATCAATGGTATTAAAACAACTAAATTTATTAGATTTTGTTGAGTATTCATTAGTTATTGAGAGCATGCAACTTTGTTCAAAATGCAGAAATTTTATAACAAGAGATACGGAATTTGTTCCTGCTTCACACGTTATGAGGTTGTTTAAACAAAACGAGGGAGAAGATCTGATGAACTTCTTTATACGTTCGTGTAATGAACTTAGAATCAAAGGAGCAGAGGAATATATCAAGAAAATGATCTATTGTGATTATGTAATTGGAAACACCGACAGGCATCTTGGAAACTTTGGATTCATTAGAGATGCAAACACGGCAGAAATCATTGGATTTGCTCCACTATTTGATTCTGGTTCTGCGTTCCAGTTAAGAAGTAATAAATCTCCTGCTTTTGTCTATTTTTCAGAAGAAAATAAAAAAGAAGCAATCAAGTATGTTAAGAAGAATTACAAGAAAAAGCTTCCACAAAAACTAACGTGTAGTGCAATGGAACAGATGATAAAGACGTATCCAACTTTGAATAACGACCAAAGAGATTTGTTGATTCAATTGATCCAGAAGTCAAACGGAAAGGTTAAAAAGATTTCGGAAAAAGAAATTTCCCCGCTATCAAAATAAGAAAGGGCAGATAATAATCTGTTCTTTTTTCTTTTCTTACCCTTTACAATTGTAGTGAAAGAAGATATACTGTTATGTGTAAAAGGAAAAAGAAATATATGGGAATTTTAAAAGAAGAAATGCAATTGCTATGTGATCTTGGTAATGGCTACAATGAAATCGATGCGTTTAATCACTCGATGATCGCATCTGTTGTAAAGCCAGAAGATATTAACAATACGTTTCAAGCTATATATACATTGAGAAAAAATGGAAAAGATGCTTTTTTTAGAAAGGTGGTAGGTGAACTTTATGAATAAAGATGAAACTAAATACACACATGGTAGAACTTGTGTCTACAATATCAATTACCATATCATCTGGAGTACCAAGTATCGAAACAAATGGATGACTGTTGCTCTTGAGGATGAGATCAAACAGATCCTACATGATATAGCAGCTGAAAATGGATTTTGTATCGAACATCTTGAGATCGGCTTAGATAATCATGTACATCTACTTATTTCAGCACCACCAAAGTTATCGGTTACAGCGATGGTAAAATGTCTAAAAGGAACAAGTTCGTTCCGCTTATTTAGACTTCATCCTGAACTTAAGCGATTCTACTGGTCTGATAAAGACAGACACATTTGGTCGCCAAGTTATTTTGTCGAGTCTATCGGAACGACAAATTCAGATGCAGTTGCTAAATATATTGATGAGCAGCGTAGTAAGGAACACAAATATGACGACCAAAATGCATAGAGGTATTCGATATAGATTGTATCCTACACCTGAGCAGCAAACATTGATCAACGAAACATTTGGACATTCTCGGTTTGTATACAATAAAATGTTACGTCTATCTAAAGATGCTTATGATAAGGGTGAAAAGCTTGTTTCAAGAAATGACTTCAACTATCGACTTACGGCTCTTAAAAAGGAGTTCTTATGGTTTTGTGATGTGGATTCCACTGCTTTACAATCAGCCAATGATGCCTTAGCTACGGCTTTTAGTAGCTTCTTTGCAAAGAGGACTAAGTTTCCGACATTTCACAAAAAGCAGATCAATGAGTCATATACATCTAAAAAGATATGTGGATCCAACAATATTGCATTGGGTAGTAAATATGTAAAATTGCCAAAACTAGGATATGTCAAAGCTAAAACACATAAAATGCCTGATCCGAGTTGGGTAATCAAATCTGCAACGGTTTCGAGGGATTCAGATGGCAAGTTTTACGTTTCTATTCTTTTTGAATTTGATGAGCCTGTGAATACTTATGTTGCAGATACTCATAATGCCATTGGCTTGGACTATGCTTCAGATGGATTATATGTCGATCACAATGGCAACATTGGTACAAACCATAAATACTATCGTGAAAGTCATGCCAAACTTGCAAAGGCACAACGTAAGTTGTCCAGGAAGAAGGGTTCTAAAAAGCATGAACGCAAGTCATCCAATTACTTAAAGCAGCTTTGTAAAGTAAATAAGATCCATCGGCATATTGCAAACCAGAGAAAAGACAATCTACATAAAATGTCTACCGAGATAGCCAATCGGTATGATGTTGTATGTGTAGAAAATCTCAATATGAAAGCAATGTCCAATAAAGGATTTGGTAACGGTAAGGCGACCATGGATAACGGATATGGTATGTTTCTCCTAATGCTTGAGTATAAGTTGAATGAAAGAGGCAAATACTTTATTAAAGTAGATAAGTGGTATCCTTCTTCCTTCACAACTATGCCATGCTTGTGGAACTTTACATCCTGAGATGAAGGACCTAAAAATTCGTACCATGAGATGTGATTGCGGTCTTGTAATCAGACGTGATCAAAATGCAGCAATCAACATCCTAAATGAAGGATTACGTATTTTAGCAGCACAATAAAATAAAAAGGCATCAAGTAGGGATGGAATAGCCCAAACTTAACGCCTGTGGATATCGTGTAAGACATCCAACCTATACCATGTAGGCTAGATGCAACGGTAGTTGAATCAGGAAGCTTGGCAATTTATTGCCGAGTAGTTCACGCGAAACAAAATTGAAAAGGACGTAAAAAAAATGCATATTGACAAAGGAATGAAACTACACATTGATGATTTTGTTCATATCCCAAAAGAATTAGAAGATAAGTATCCCGATCTAATTGCCTATTTTAAAGAAAGATTAAACGGATTCAATCTTGGCTTTGATCGTATGAACAAGACAGATGAAAAGGTAATTGCAAAGGCAATCAAGTATGAGGAACCAGAAATCAAGAGTTTAGCAAGAGGGCTGGCATTTGCAGTTTCATATAAACAGTTACATTACTATATTCGGCATACATTTCCCTCAATTGACAATATTGAAGAAGCCATGCAGGAAGTATTTGTGATTCTTGCAGAACACTTAGAAGAATATAACCCAGAATATAACATCACGACTTTTATCACTCCATTTGTAAGTAAGTTCTTCTCAGCAAAAGTTTCGACGATCATTGATGGTTCTGTCCAATTATCTATTCACTATGCCAGATCAATGACACTTGTGAATAAGGCTATCCAAGAATTACAGTCAGAAGGGATTAATACCTATACTCCAGAAATACTTACAAAATATATCCAAACACATTTTGACAAAAAGGTATCACTTATTACCGTAAGAAAGTGTCTCGAACTAAAATTTGTTGTTGTCCAATTGGATTGGCGTAAAGATAGTTCAGAGCAGACACAAACACTTGAGATTCAAGATCCAAATGCAGCTGACCCAGCCAAACAACTAAGAGAAAAAGAAGAAACAATTGAATTTCAGGAAATGTTAAATAAATTAAGACCGAAATCAAAAAAGATTCTGACATTCTTCTTAGAATTTGCAGCGAAATATCCAGATAAGACCATTAAAGATGCAGCCCTATACAATTACGCTAAAGCTCATGGATATGAAGGTTCAAAATCAACTTTTTCTGTAGCATTTAGAGCCGCAAAGAATGAATTTAAGTCAATATTACTAAACTCCAGGGAAATTAATACGGTTCGACAAAGCATGCCAATCGAAGCAATCAACATGGACAATCATTTCTATACCAAGTCCGATGATGAAGGCTTTGCAGATGCATTTGCTAACGATATTTCATTATTAGATGTAGAAAATCTCATGTAGAAATATAACAGTATATGTGATAAAATATGCTTACGAGAGAATTAACGTTCTTCCGTGGGCACTTTTTCTTTCTTCAGCATATACCATAATAATATTGATTTATTTGATGAGTTGGAGAACGAATAAATAAAAGGAGGAAAATATGAACGAAAGAATTAAAGTAATAGAAGAGATGAAGAAAATCTCAGATTATGAAGAAACACATTTGCATTCAAAAGATATTTTTGATTGCGATAATCCAGCCGAAGATGTTTGCAAAAGATTAAGTGAGATCGGAAGAAAAACGATATTTTTAACACAGCATGGCGTGGCTGCTATGACGTGGGATTTTAAGAATGCCGCAAAGAAGTATGGACTAAAGTTCGTGCCTGGAATCGAGACTTATTTCCAGCATACAGCTTACAAAGAGAATGGGTTAATGCAGAGAAATAATCTTGAGCCAGAAAAGCATTTGATCTTACATGCTAAAAATGATGAAGGCTGGAAGGCGATCAGCATGGCTATTTCAGATGGTCAGCGTGAAAACGGATACTGTCTGATGAATGACGAAATTCTCAACAAGTATTTTTTGGGAAACAACAATGTTATCGCTACATCAGCTTGTATTAGTGGTGTTATCGCAACGGTTTTTCGATCAAATGAATTTGTAGAAAGAGAAATCGCTAAAATCAGAAGAGCCATGGAAAAAGGAGGTATTTCTTCAAATGTAAGTAATTTATCTCTCGTTGAAGATAAATTTAACAATCTAAATCAGCAACTAGAAGAAAAGAAGTCTGAGTTAGAAAAGATGAAGAAATTATCCAAGATCAAGTTCTCTGCACGAGAAAAGATTTTAGTTTCTATGGATGAGCTTATGGCGGAAGCAGAACGTCAACGTATAGAAAGCGATAAGGCTGAAGTAGAAGATGCTAAAGCAAAGATCCCTGTACTAACAGAGGAAATCAAAAAGCTCAGAACAAGAATCTCTATTTTAAAGAAAGAATTAAAGCAAAAAACTGTAGACGCAGAAAAATCTTCTGTATTCAATGAAAAAATATCGGAATTAGAAAAGAAGAAAAAGACAGAAGAAGAGATGTTAGAAGAAGCTCGTAAAGAGATGGAATTCTTTAACAATATCTTTGGTCAAGACAACTTCTTTGCTGAGATCCAATACCATGGAATGCAAGAAGAAAAAGTTGTCTACAATAAGATCGTAAATCTAGCACGTTCTATGAATATTCCTCTTGTTGCCGCAAATGATGTACACACGGTAACAAACTCCAACGAGGAACTATTAAAGAGAATGATTATGAAGAGTTTGCGATTTGAAAAGTGGGAACCACTACAAGATGCAGACCGAGAACTCTACATTAAGACAACGCCAGAAATGAGAGCTATGTTCTCACATGTTTTTGAAGATGATGTCATTGAAGAAGCATTTGATAATACTTTATATATTGCAGGTATATGCAATGTAGACTTCAAGATTACAAATCATTTTCCAAAGGTATTTAAAGGAAAATCAGAAGAGTATACAAATGATGTATTCATGAAAGAGCTTCAGGATGGAATCAATCGCTTATATCCAGCTGGATTACCAGCAGAATATCAGGAAAGATTGAATCGTGAAATCGAGATCATCAAAAAGATGGGGTATGTTGATTACCACTTGGTAGTTCAAGACTTTAATCGCTACGCAGCCGAATACGATAGTATTCCACCAGAAGAAATCGAAAACGCTCCGATCGAAAAAGAGGCGTTACGAGCTTGGAAGCTTGAAAGAGGCTTTACTACACCTGTAGGTATCGCAAATGGAACTGGGCGTGGTTCTGCTGTAGGATCATTAGTTTGCCAATTACTAGGTATTACCCACTTGGATCCGATTAGATTTGAACTTTTATTTGAACGTTTCTTAAATCCAGAGCGTGTATCACTTCCAGATATTGATTCTGATATCAGTAACACGATCCGTCCTAGAACGATTGAATACGTGAAGCAAAAGTATGGTGAAGATTGCGTCGTTGGAATCATGACACAAAATGCACAGGCTCCTAGAGGAGCAATCCGTGCAGCAGCACGTTCTTATGGCTTCTTTTTGGCTCATAAAAACAACGATGAAAGTTATCGAGGAAGATTCTTATCACTAGCCGACAAGATTGCTAAGGCAATCCCATCAAAGCCAGGATTAGGGTTTAATACGAAGCTTGAAAAACAAGATTCTAACGGAGCAGAAATCACATTATACGCTGATCTGATTCAAAAGTTTGCAGATGATAAAACTGCAAATACGATCATTAAATGGGCTAAGGTTTTTGAAAACTGTTGTACAGCGTATGGATCTCACGCAGCTGGTGTTGTTATCACAGATGGAACTCCAGTAAAAGAAATCGTACCTTTACGTTACAACAGTAAATTAGGAATCTACACGACCCAATGTAATATGATCGAAGTTGAAGAAAACGGAATGCTAAAGTTCGACTTCTTAGGATTAAAAACATTGGACATTGTTACAGATTGCAAATGGAAGTTAAAGGAACGTGGAATCAATCCAGAGCCATATAGAATCCCGCTAGATAACAAGGAAACATTCGAGAAGGTATTTGCACAGGCTCATACTAACTCTGTATTCCAGTTTGAAAGTAAGGGAATGAAGAAGATGCTGAAGAGATTTGAACCATCATCTTTCGAGGATCTGATTATTCTTGTTTCGATGTTTAGACCAGGACCAATGCAATATTTGGATAGCGTAATGGATGTCAAGCATGGAAGAAAGCCAGTGCAATATCTAACTCCAGAGCTAGAACCTATTTTAGGGAAGACTTATGGAGCTATCGCTTACCAAGAGCAGGTTATGCAGATCTTCCAGAAGTTAGCAGGATATACACTTGGCGGAGCCGATATGGTACGTCGATACATGTCCAAAAAGAAGATGGAAAAGCTAGAACTAGAACGTCATGCTTTTATTGAAGGTGATCCAGATAGAGGTATCCGTGGATGTGTTGCAAATGGAATCAGTTATGAAGCAGCAAGTAAGTTGTTTGATGAAATGACTAACTTCGCTAAATATGCGTTTAATAAGTCACACGCCGCAGCATACGCCTATAACAGCTATGTTTCTGGTTATCTTAAAGAATTGTATCCAGCCGAATTTTTAGCTGGAGCAATGAACTGGGCTGAAAAAACGCAAGCCAAGGACCCACTTCCAGAACTTCTGATTGAGGCTCATGAAGTCGGTGTAAAGGTCTTACCACCAAACGTAAATTACTCCAAGAGTAAATTTACAGTCCATGATGGCAAGATCCTATTTGGTCTAGCATCTGTAAAAGAAGTTGCGTCAGCTGCCAAAGCAATTGTTGAAAATGCCCCTTATACTTCTTTCCACGACTTTATAGCTCGTAGTAAGGCAGATAAGACATCGGTAATCAACTTGATCAAGGCGGGAGCATTAGACGATTTCAATGTAAGCCGTAAGGCAATGTTGGATAGTTATGATGCTTTCAAGACAGCTTATGCAAAACTTGCGAAAAAGGAAACCTACATTCAGACAGTAACAGAGATCTTACCTAAGCTTTGTTTATGTGGCAGTGATGAAGAGTTAGTCGAGAAGCAAAAAGAACTTGGTCTACATGTTGAGTTAAAGAAATTAACAACAGAAGATAAGTTGCAAAAGTCTTTAGAGAGAGCAAAAGAAGCAGTTATCGAATTGAGAACGGCTTTTGAGTCATTGACAATTACCCCTGTAATTGAAACAACAGAAGAAAAATTGGCAGATGAAAAAGAAGTTCTTGGATATTATGTTTCAGGAAGCCCATTAGACAATTATGGTAGACCAGAGGAACTATCTGCTACTCCGATCAGTGATATGGATGCAAATACAACAATGATTTTCGGTTTGATTACAAATGTTGAAATTAGACAGAGCAAGAAGACTGGAAATGATATGGCATTCATTGTTGTTCAGGATCAAACTGGAACCGCAAACGTCAATGTATTCCAAAAGGCATACGAACAAAATAAGCAATTCATTAAAGAAGGAAATGTGTTGCTCTTTTCTGGTAAAACGGATTTAGATGACTTCAATTCTTCAGATGAAGATGGAGAAGCATTAGATGCGGAATATAAATTCACATTACAAAAGTGCTTCGAAGCTAAGAAGAAGAATGGAACATATTTAGTCCATTCGAATGCAGTTAGCATGCAAGAATTAGAAAATATGAAAGAAGACTTTGGCAATACTGTTTATATCTACAATGTAGAAACAAAGCAGACTGAGAAGTTAGGATTCACAGTTTCTTCAAAAGTAAATGAGATTTGTGGTGTAACAAAAATGTCGTAAAAAGAAAGAGCATAAAAAATGCTCTTTTTTTATTATTTTCTTTTAAATACTGCTATATTTTATATCGGATATAGCATAATATATTGTGTAACAGAAGGAGAAATATATATATGGCTAAAGAAAATTTAGTTATGCTAAGAGGAATCATGGTAAATGATATCATGGTTTATCGAAATGATAGCGATCAAACACCTATATATTGTACGGGAACCATTATGGTTGCCAAGCAAGAAAGAAGTGTTCGATCAAATCAAGATAAGGAAAACTTATCACTAAGCGAAGTCCGTATTGCATCAAGAGACGCTAATATTATCAATAAAATCAAAGATGCCAAGCGTGGTGACATTGTGGGTTTAAAAGGTGTAATCGGAACATTACGACAAACAAAACGTACAGTGTGTCCAGATTGCGGAAGACCAACAAGTTATATTGGGCAAGTTCTATTTGTAGCCCCAACCTTTGTAGAAATGCTAGGACATGTTGATACCAACGAAGAAGCAAGCAAGTATCTTGCAGAACATCGAGATATTTCCAATATCGTAAGGGTTTTTGGTTTGCTTGTACGTGATCCAGGTAGAATCCACATTAACAATAAGTTTGGGTTCACACAATATCAATTGGCGGTTAACCGAAAATTACGTGTATCCTTTGATCAGGATCCAAGCAATCATGCCGACTATCCATGGGTAAAATCGTATGGAATCATTGGAAAAAGAGATAGAGAAAGATTATTTTTAAAATCAGAAATCTATGTCGATGGCTTTTTACAATCAAGATCTGTTATGAAACATGTTGTTTGCGGTCAGAAATTAGATGATAAAGGTAAACCAATGAAGGATTGCTTTGGAAATCCGATCATAGCAACAGATGAAAATGGAGAACTACTAGGTTGTGGAAAGCGTTATGAAACACAGGAAAGAACTTCTGAGATCGTTCCATACGCAACAGAATACATTGGAAATTATCGAAGTGATGAAGAGGCAGAAGAGTATAAGAGACAGATCCGTAATCAATCAATCACAGACTTGGCAAATCAAAAAACACGATTAACAATCGATTATGACTTAGAAGATGAAGAAGATGAAGATGAGTCTGTAATAGAGGAATATATTGAAGACTAAACCTCTTTTAAAATATATACTGTTATGGTATAATAATGATTAGAGATACAGGAGAAGATTTATGAGAAAAAGTAATAAAACAGAAATTGCCCGTGAATACAATAAAAAGACATACGATCGTATTTGTCTAACAGTAAAAAAGGGGCAACGTGATAAGATTAAGAAATTTGCAAAGGAAAAGCGAAACAAGTCGTTAAACGGATACTTTGTCGATTTAGTTGAAGAAGACATGAAGAAAGTGTGAGCAAATGTCGATAACCAATTTGGGTCAAAAAATCAAGTTTCACAGTATGGATTCACAAGGTAAGTCGATTTCAAAAATGCAAGAAGATACAAATGGGGACTATGTTTGCCCAGAGCTAACATTTCCCCAGAAGTATGCAAATGAAATCAAAAAAGTAATTGCATTTATCTTGGAGTCAGATTTAAAAGAAGGTGTAGAATCAAACCTAACGAACTCACGAATGGGATTCGGTGACGTTTACCATTGTAGGGTCCTAGAACATACACCATTTAAGATTGTTGTTGGGATATATAAAAAATAAGAATAGGAGAAAATAAAATGTCAGAAAAGAACTTAGAAATTATTAGTTTTATGGAAACAAAAAAAGAAAGAAGCGAACAGGACGGCAAGAAGCTAGATGATTACGACATGAAACACTATTGTCCAAACGACAGAGTTGTAATCGAGTGCGAAATCGGAGATCTAGTAGAATACATCCAAACTGTCGAAGAACTAAAGAAGAAATACGTAGCACTTCTCAATGAAAAGAACGAGAGTGAATATCTTCGTAGAACAAAGAAGAGCGACTCAGATTCCGTTCGTGAATCTATTGAAAAGGAATTGAACATCCGACCATTCGGTAATGTTAATATCCCTAGCAACGGAGGTCAACATGGAAAAATTTAGTGAACTTGAAGAAGCATTGATTTTACGTGCTTTATCAATGCTAGAAGTTGAAGAAAATATAGAAGAAACAGAAGAAAATTCTCTTACGCTGAGTCTTTGGGTAGAAGATCTCGATGGAGAAGATATATTAATGAGACAAATCATCGTTATTAAAGATTCTCCAACGGATTATAGCGTTTACGATATGGATGATGAAGAGACACAGGAAGTAGACCTTGTATTTGAAGGTGGCTTTGCTAATATGATCCAATACTTATCTTCCATCAACAACGTTCTTCTAAGTGTCTACGCAAGCCACTTCGAGCAGGCAACATTCGAAATGCTCAATAAAATCAGAAAAGGGGAAGTAGTTTCCCCAAAAGAATCTGAAGATGGCGGAATGAGATCATAGTATGAAGAAGCATCCATATTTAACAAGTATTCTAGTTGGCTTAGCTATTGCATTTGGCTTTCGGTTAGCTGGATTTAGAACGGTCCGTGTGGTGGGAGATTCAATGTCGCCTACCTATAAAAATGGAACGATACTTATTACAAGAGTCGTCACTTCAGAAAAAGATATTGGTGAAAACGATGTTGTGGTATTCAGGGTTCCAGCCGACAAGATGAAAGACCACTCTTTCGAAGAAAAGGATGGGAAATCCCACAAAATTATCAAGCGAGTTGTGGCATTACCAGAAGAAGAAATCAAGCTTCAAAATGGATATGCATACAGAAATAACAATCGAGAAAATAGAAGCTTAGAAGCGATGCTTGATATGGGAGAATATGAAGATGGTTACACCTTAAAAGAAAATGAATATTTCGTTCTTGGAGATAACCGAAATAACTCTTATGACAGCAGAAAGATCGGACCAATTACAATAGATGAAATCGAAGAAAAGGTAGTGCTTGCATTGCCATTCTAAAATAAGAAAGGAAAAAAGATGGAAACAAGAGATTATAAAATTAAAACAAATTTTGCCGACAAGCCAAATGGTAGCCCTAGTGGAAATTGGGTTTGTGGAATTGATATCGGATATTCTGCTGTTAAGGTAGTTTCCCCAAACAAGAATGCCATTTTCCCAGCTTTTGCCGAGATGGATGATTCTAAGACAATCGGCACACCAGCTCCTTATTCTATTATTTACAAGAATTTAGAAACAGGTGAGCGTTGGATCGTTGGTGAATCAGCATTAAACAATATTAAGCAGGGCGATACATCACATTCAGATAACACGTTGTATGGACGTGAACGTTATGATGATCCGATGTTCTTGGTATTAGTTGATGTAGCAATCGGTATTGCTTGCAGTCAAAACCAATATGGAAATTACATTGGCAAGAAGATTTGGATCGAAACTGGTTTACCATCAGCGTATTTAGAACAAGATAGTCCGTTCTTAAAAAATGCTTTTGCAGGAAGACATCATTTTGCATTGAAGATCGGTGCAGATGAGCCAGTTGAATATGATATCGTGATTGGCAAGGAAAACGTTGACGTTATGGAACAACCAATGGGAACACTAATGTCAATTGCAATGGGAAATAACCATAAAGCGATTCCTGAATCTGGTTTTTACTTCAACAGAAACTTGATTATCTTTGATGGCGGACATGGGACTTTAGATATGTTTATTATCAAGAACAATAGAGTTGTTGATAAGCAGACATTCCCAGAATTTGCAATGAAACAAGTGCTGGCAAATGTACGTGCTGAAATCCAAAGAAATCATGGCGTTGAGGTATCGCCTATTGCGATCCAGAAGTGTTTAGAAACAGGAACTGTTATCAAGCATAGTCGCTTCAGCAGTGGACACATTCCTATTAAAGAAATCTTGCAGCGTGAAAGCGAAAAGGTTTGTCATGCAGCACTGGATAGAATTGGCAGAATGTATGAGTTATACGAGTTTAATTACTTCGTTATCACAGGTGGAACAAGTGCAGCATGGGCTGATACGATCAGACAGACATTATCAGGTATTGAAGGCTTGGTTGTAATCGATGGAAACCAAAATGATAAGTCTCTAAGCTTTGATTACTCAAATGCAAGAGGCTATTACATGTATTTATATGAAAAGGTGAGTCGCTCATTAAGACAGGCTCAATAAGGTGACTTATGAGAGTTGAATTAAAACTTTATAAGAATTATGATGCGGATCTTATTTCATTAAATGCAAACGGGATATCCGTTACAATGCTAATGAAGAAGGCACTGGAATATTATGTTAGAGGACAACAAGTCACCTTTGTTGTCCCTAACGCCATTCCATTTACACTGAAAGAGAAAAAGCGTACCTATCACCTATTATTCGAAATCAAGGATAAACCAAGTGTTGACTTTCTTAAAAGAGAAATTAAGGAAGGATGGCGTACAGCATTCTTTAAAACACTTGTTAGATCATGCCTTTTAACGCCACAGATAGCCGTGTTTTTAAGAAATGATACAACTATCAAGAAAGAAACAGAACGCATTAAATTGATACGTCTGGAAGGCTTAGAGAATGTTGTATTACTTGAACCTAAAAAGAATAAGCGTATCACAATTGACGATATCTTAAAGCCAAAGAAGAAAGCTCCTGTTAGAGTTGAAAAATTGCCAGATTACAGTGCTGAAGATAAAGATGAAGCTAAGCAACCAATTATTGAAAAGCCTGTTGTAAAACAAGAGCCAACGGTAGTTCAAGTTGCTCCAGTAAAGGCAGTAGAAGAATCAAGTGATGTAATATCAGAAGATGATATTGCGAATGCTCCAGATCCTACATTAACAGATGGAGAAGAGTATGATTTCTTTTCTCAGTTTAACAACATGAGAGGTTAATAAGATGGATACGACAGATTTTGCAAGATCACTGTTTATGCTCACAAATGATGTTCCAATCACAGACTTATTTGACAAAGATTTTGGTCAAAAGAGAAATCGGTGGTGGGAAAATAATCACTTAGAGCATTTTAGAACATGGGCAACACATGAAGATAGCTATGGCGTTGGGAAGTATTGCCACGAGCCAAATAAAGATGCCTCGCTGATGTACAATAGTATTGCTAGACCAGAGATATTGTTGTGGCTAATCGAAGCATTACATATTTCACTACAAAGGTTGGAATCTTCACAACAGATAGATTTAAAAATCAGTATGAACGATTTTGAAACTTTTGTAGAAGAAGTAAAATTAATTAAGCATTACAGGACGCAATGTGCTAAGATCAGAGAAAAATATCCATTCTCCATGATTGAAAAGTGGTTAGAAAAGCATAGGAAGTTAGAAAAGATATATCTAACAAAGGAGGAGTTCGAAAATAGAAATGAACTTTGATAAAGAAAAAGAGTATAAAGAGCTTTGCAAAAAGTTTAAGTTAGAAGATTTTATTGAAGAGTGTCGCTCGGAAAAGATCCCATTCTTTATTACAGCTTGTGTAAAAAACGATGAAAATGGATCAATCTATTTGAGTGACGCATCAGCAACAGGCAGTCAGAATATCGAATTAAAGGATGATCATATTATCAAGCACATTTCAGTGCTAAACGGATTCGACACTGTACCGCATCGAAGAAATATTGAAATGATCTTTGAAGAAGACAATTAGAAAGAAAGAGGAAAAGAAAAATGTCAGAATTTAAGAAGGTAAATAAGGTAGTAGCAAGAGGTAGAGTAATCAGCGTTGGTCATAATGCATACGGATACAGATCAATTCTGGTTTACATCAGAGGTAAAGAAAGACGCTTCGATAACGTAATCTCATTTGTTGTAAATGGACTTCCAGAAGGAACTGTCGTAGGAGATACAGTTGATATTGAAGGTCACATTGTTGGCTTAGTACAGCGTAAACGTGTTATATTCTCAAACGAAAGTTCAGAATCACTAACACGACATGTACAATACATTCAAGTAGACAAGATCAAAAAGGCAAAGACACTTATGAAGGAAGTCTTTGGTACTGACGGTGGAATCCGTTACCACGGCGATTCTTTCTTACATGTATATGCAAGTGGTGTTGTACGTAATGTGCGTCCATCAAAGGATGGTCGTTATGTTCGCCTCAGCATTTCTTTAGAAGATGGCGATGAATCCTATCGAAACAAGAAATTCTTCTTCTATCCGCAGTTCTCTACAAAGACTCGTGTAAACGATCTATTGAAAGATATCAAGAATGGAACGATCTTAAATCTTATTTGTGGAATGACTTCCAAAGAAAAAGAAGTCAACGGTTCAAAGTTCCATTACGAAAACTTCATGATCGACGATATGGAAATTGTTGGCTATATGGAAGTTGAAGATAAGAGCGAACACGAAGTTGCAACAGAAAACGAAAAGGTCGCAATCGTAGAAGAAGATGACTTGAGCTTAGAAGCTAATGAGTTAGAGCCAGAAGAAACCGATGAAATGGAGTAACGAACAACTAACAGTAGAATATATCTACTGTTTTTTGTTTTCTTTTATATCACATAATATTTTTGTATTATTTGATGATCATGGAGAAGCTAATATAGCTATAGGAGGAAAATTATATGAAAATCAAAAATTTATTAGTAACAAACTTCCAAGGATTAAAGGGGACACATTCTTTTGATCTAGGCAAGATCACAGCATTTTGCCAATCAAACGGTTCAGGAAAGACTTCCGTTCGTAATGCGTTAATTTATGGTTTAACTGGTGTTGAACCTGCTGGTGACATTGTTCATGCGGGTGAAGATCATGCTGAAGTGACAGTGACCTTAGAAGATGGTAGAACATTTGGTCGTCGTTGTTATGCAGATAAAAGACAATCTATCTATTATTTAGATGGAAAAGCAGCTTCATTAACAGCAATCAATCAGATGTTAGAAACCTCATTTCCAGGGATCAATATTGAAACTGGAAAGATCGCTACAAGCAGCGAAGTATTTAACGGGTTGACTTCTCAGCAGTTTGGTGAAGTATTATTAAAATACTTACCAGAACAGTTAGATAAGAACATTGTTCTTTCTAAGTTTTCAGAAGCAACAGAAGAAGAAAAAGAAGTTCTTTCTTCCATATTGCCAGATGGAGAATTTGGTATTGAGATGCTTAATTCCGTATACGATACACTTGTAGACAGAAGAAAGATAATCAAGCAGAAACTTAAAGAGACACAAGGAATCTTAAAGGGCTTTGGAGAATTAACGGTTCCAGCTGTACCAGCTGAGAAGATTCCTGCTGAACTTGAACAATTAGAACAGGCAAAGAAGAGCGTTATTGAATATAATGCGAAATTAAATGCCTTCATGCGTTCAAAGCAAACTGTAGAGAACCATCAAAAGATGTTGGCAGATGCAAAACTCGCAATGCAAAATTTCCGAAATCAGTATGGCGTATTGACACCACATACAGAAGAGGAAGTTGCAGCTGTAAGTAGAGAGTTAGCTACAGCAAAGCAGATGCTTTCTCAAACATCACAACAACTAGCAATTACAAAGCAGAATGGAGTTATGATTACAGAAGCGATCAAGAATGTTTCTCAACCGATCTGTCCATTATCAAAAAAGCTAGTTTGTCACACTGACAAGACTCCGATTCTTTCTGAAATGGAAGCAGAACGTAATGTTTTACGCCAAAACTACATGAAGTTAGAAGCTTCATTAAAAATGGCTGAAGCAAAGGTAACAGAAACAGAAGGCATCTTGAACAAGATCAATAACGATAAGGCACTGGAAAACCAGTTAAGAATATTAAACGATAATTTCAATAGATTATCAGCTAATACTCCTGGGATGCTTCCAGAACCAGCCCCAATCAATGTTGATCTCAACCAGATTAATACCAAGATTGCAGAACTAAATGCAATGATTAACACTTGGAATATTCTGGCACAGAAGGCAGAACTAGAGAACAAGTTAGCAGCTTATAATAATAAGCTTATGACTTACGAATCACTCTGTATTGCGTTTGCTCCAAAGGGCAAGGTAAAGGAAGCAATTATTTCATTCTATGTTCAGGAATTCTCTGCACCATGTAATGAAAAGGCTCGCACGATTTTCCCAAATATGGATATTAAATTCGTATTTGAAAATGGTATCAAGGTAATGGTTGATGTAGATGGCACAAACCAATACATTTCTTTTGACTCATTATCTGGTGGTGAAAAAGCTTGTGTAACCTTTGTGTTATTGAGCATGCTAAGTCAGCTTTCAGGATATAACATCTTGATTATGGATGAGTTAAGCGTTCTTGATAAAGAAATCTTCGAAAAACTTATTAAGTTGATCAGATCAAACGAAAACGAGTTTGATATGTGCATGATCGCATGCGTTAATCATAGTGATATTGTTGAACTTCTAAATGAAGAAGGAATCAGTATTACAGAACTTAATCGTTTAGCTGCTCTTGTTTTGGAAAAGAAGAAGAGAAAATCAACTGCAAAGAAGAAAGAAAAGAATACGGAAGACTTGGCAAGTAATGTTACTGTAGCTCAAGAACCATTGGCTAGTGAGCCAACTATTGTTAGTGATCCACTTCCAGAATCATTCGATGTGCAACCAGAAGTTTCAGAAACAGTACAAGCTGTAGCCGAAGCATCAGGATTAGCAATTGATGAAGTTGGAGATATCTTTGGATCAGACGATCTTTAAAAAAGAAGAGGGATAAGCTCTCTTTTTTTATTTTCTTCACTTCCAATATATACTGTTATGTGATATAATAGATGCGGGTAGAAAGGAAAAACCATGTTGAATATAGCAGAATTTAAAGTCCTAAAAATGTATAAAGACTGTCCAAAACCAGATGGTTGGTTTGGTTGTATTGCAAATATGACAGATACCAAACTAAGATTTCCGCAAAAGGTAATGGTCAATGGAACAAGTGGACACCATTTAAAAAGTGGCAGTTCTTTTTTAGGTGCATATCAAATCAAAAGCGAAGCAGGAAAATCTGACGTATATTCTATTATTGGTATTTTTCCTAATGCAAACACTAAAGACGATATTATAAAATTCTTTTCAGGTGAAGATTTTGATGGTATTGGAGAAGTTACAGCCGAAAAGATCTTCAAACACTTAGGAAGAACTGCAATTAAAACGCTTTTATTGGATCCAGAAGAAATCGAGAAGATCAAGGGAATTGGAGAAAAACAAAAGCAGGCTATTAAAGAATATTTTTATTCTATAGATATTACCAGCAGTATTTCCGCAACTTTCCCTGTATTATCTGGAAAAAAGAAATTGATTGAAGATCTAATTGATGTTTATGGAGATACAGTAATATCAAGATTACGGCAAGATCCTTTCGAAGTATCTTTCCAAACTTCTTTAACTCCAGCAATGGCAGATCAGATCTGGAGTCGTTCAGGTGGAGAACCAGAAGACAAGATCCGTGTTGAAGGCTTAATATGGCTTGCAGCAAAAGAAACATTACTTTCGTTCTGTAATGGAGATACATATCTTGATTTAAGCGATTCTCGCAATCTACACAATTGGCAACAAGTAGCTGCGAAATATTTATCTGGAATGGATGCAGCTGCAATAAAAGAATCTTTCAAAGCTCTTGGCAAGCATGAGCATGTAGAATTAAAGAAAATCATTAAGGATGACGTTAGTCGTGGTATTGTAGAATTTAAAAGATTAACAGAAGCCGAAAATTTCGTAGCAAAGACTCTAGCTAATTTAAAAAATTCAGAACCATTAACTGTTTACAATGAAGATGAAGTCAATACATTCATAGACGAATGGGCAGAAAAAACCCATAGTGGTAAATTTAGTGAAGAGCAACGATCCGCAATCCACGAGGCATTCAAGAATAGAGTGTCTGTAATTACAGGTGGTCCAGGAAGAGGAAAGACTACTGTAGTTGCATGTATTGCGTATATTGCTCAACAGTATTTTAATCATCCTAGCATTTTGACTTCTTTTACTGGTAAAGCAACTGGCAGAATCAAGGAAGCGATCGAAGAAAAAGGCGGATATTATGTAGATAAACTATACGATGAAACAGATCCTACTGATAAAGAATTCTTCCCTTACCACGCTGCGACCATGCTTTCTATGACAAATAAAATTAGACGTGGAGAAGAATTTTTAAGTGAATCCGTGTATGATAACATGTTAATTATTGATGAATTATCAATGATCGATATCGTAACGCTTGCGAAGTTCTTTAAGGTTATAACCGATGAAGATGGGATATTCAACATGCAAGTTGTATTTGTTGGCGATCCTGATCAGTTGCCAGCAATCGGAGCTGGACAGATATTAAAAGATATACTACAAACAAATATCAAGTGTTCCAAATTAACAACAAACTTCAGAGCGAAAGACATACCATCTCTTGCAAACAATTGGGATATTGTTAATGAGGGTGATATCAACAAGCTCTTATTTGTAGATAACTCTTTTATGTGGGGAGCAAAGACAAATGATAATACGGCATTAATAAATCAAATAGAAAGCGATTATCATAACCTAGTTATGGAAGGGATCGATCCAGTAGATGCAGAAGATATCAAATATCAGGTTGGTTTTGATCCAAAGAAGACGATTATTCTCGCTCCTACAAATGCTTTTGTTAAAGAAATGAATAAATTATTACAAGAGAAATATAACGGAGATAATAAGAGCAAAGCAATTCCAACAAAAACAGAGTCTGGTCAAAAAATATATCTGTACGATAGAGTTATGATGACTGTCAACTTCAATACAGAAGAATTTTCTTACCATACATACGATAATGGCTATTATTGTGTTAATGGATATGGAACAAGACATGATCACCTCAGCAAGAAGAACGGAAAAGGAATCTACAATGGTGATGTTGGATATGTATTCGATATCAATTATGAAGATAAATATATTGGATTTGAAACGGACGATGGGCGACGTTTCTGGTTGGATCCAGAAAAGGCACAACATCTTCAACTTGCGTATGCGTTAACGATTCATAAATCGCAAGGTTCAGAGTATAAAAATATTTTATTGGCACTTCCACCAAATTTGATTCACATGGGTTCATTCTTGAGTAGAAATCTAGTATACACAGGAATTACAAGAGCCAAACAGAAGATTCGTTTATACGGAAACGAAGAGGCTTTGAAGCTTGCTTTAGAAAATCCAGATCGGACCAGAAATACTCGATTAGTAGACTTATTTTCAGAACATTTAGCAAAATCACAGAATGAAAAGGAAGAAACAGAAGAAGAACAGGATGACATTGATTAGTCCTGTTTTTCTTATTGAAATACATAACAGTATATGTTAATATAATGATACGAAAGAGAGGGTTTTGAATGGAGTTCTATGGCGTTCTGCAAAAGGTCATTAGAAAAGATGAATTATCAGGAATGACATATTTTTCTGTTTCAACAGAAGATAAAACGATTCCATTGGATCCTCAATACAACACGGTATTATGCAAAGGAATTGCTTCCGATTTAGATACTGGCACGCCGATCTTTCTTGAAGGCAATATTGAAGTTATAAACGGTAGAAATATTTTTGTATCGACCAAATGTAAACCACTAAGCAAAAATGATACAACGACATTATCCTTTTTAAGCAGCGGAAAATTCTCCAATATTGGAGCCGCAGCTGCTTCCGCAATAATAAATCTAAGCAATGGTGATATTTTTTCTTTCTGTAAATCACCAGATGCAATAGAACAGCTTGCAAAGATTCCACGAATAAACGATAGTATAGCGAAAAGCTTTGTAAACAAGATAAACCAATATTCAGATATGCAAGAACTTGTTGATTTTATTACATCTGCTGGAGGAAGCTATCTTGGGGCTAAGTCAATATATAGCAAATATGGAAACAGGTCCTTGTCTATTGTAAAAAAGAATCCTTACATACTTTTTAAAGCAGGATTAACTTTTGCACAAAGAGAGTCTTTAGCCAAGAAACAGGGATTTATAGCGAGTGATCCAATTCGGGTATATGCTTTGATCCGAGAAATATTTACTACATTAGATAGACGTGGAAATACCTGTATCACATTAACGAATCTTTTTTCAATGGCAGAATACATCGAAGAAAGTACAAAGATAGGATATAGAACAAGCCCACTACACATATTAGCAATCATCTTAAATAGACCAGATAAATTCAAGTTTGAGGTATTTGATAGCCAGATCTACGTCTATCACAGAAAAGTTTATGAATTTGAAAAGAAAATTCAAGAAAATGTGGCTCGCTTAATCAGTAACAGACGCTTTATAAAACCAAAAGAAGCGATTATTGAAGAGATAGAAAAAGAGTGTGGAATCAAATACGACGAACAACAAAAGCGTGCTTTTACGCTCATGCAAAAAGAAGGAATCGCTATTTTAACAGGCGGTCCAGGAACAGGAAAATCGACTGTCATTAACGGTTTATTACATTACTATCGAAAGATGTTCCCTAATGCGAAAATTGCATTAACTGCTCCGACAGGTACGGCTGCAAAACGTATTCGGCAAGTAACAGGAAGTGATGCTAAAACAATTCACAAACTACTTGATATCAGACCATTTGGAGAAAATGAGATCATTCAATACAACAATGAACATAACCAATTGGATTACGATTTGATTATTGCTGATGAATTTTCTATGGTAGATAATGAACTTTGTTCAATGCTATTAACAGGAATTAAACAAGGATCGATGTTACTGATCGTTGGAGATGAAAACCAATTAGGTTCAGTGGGGGCAGGAAATGTATTACATGATTTTATGAAGTCCCAAAAAATACCTTTTGTTCGTTTAACGAATGTCTATCGCCAACAAGAAGGCTCCGCCATTATAGAAAATAGCATACGAATCAGACAAGGAAGATGTGACCTATTAGAAGATGATACATTTAGAATCATTAGAGCCAGAAATCAAGATGAAATGAATCAGATAACAATTGATCTAATGAAGTCTACAGATGCTAGTAAGTACAATATAAAGCTTTACTCACCGATCAAAAAAGAAAAATTCCCCGTTAGTACCTTTAATCTTAATAACCAGATACATAATATGCTGAACTTTAGGCAAGAAGAATCCATTGTGTTTAATAAAACCACTTTTTCAAAAGGTGATAAAGTCATTATGTTATCAAATAACTATAAGGTTGGGTATCTGAATGGAGACGAAGGAAAAATCGTGAATATTTTCCATTTTGAAAACTATATAACTCCAGTTGTAGAAATCCAATTATATGATGGAACGATCTTTCAAGTATATGGAGAAAATCTGGAAGATATAGCTCTAGCGTATGCGATTACGATCCACAAATCACAAGGTTCAGAATGCGATACCTCACTAATTCTATTGCCTCAAAAACCGAAAGGAATGCTAGAAAGAAGTCTTGTTTATGTTGGAATTACAAGAGCAAAACAAAAGAATATCATTATTTCAGAAGGAAACGCTTTGGAAAAAGGCATTGTTTCAAACAAATGCATCATGAGAACAACAGGACTCGCTTATTTGTTACAGAGAGGTTAAAGCCTCTCTTTTTTCTTCCCATATATACTGTTATATGCTATAATATAAGATGTAGAAAGGATAACATTCGTGGATCTAAAAAGATTAAATATCTCAGAAAAAACACTGGCAGCACTCAATAAAAAACACCTCTTTACAGTAAGAGATTTTTTAGAGTTCTTTCCACGCAAGGCGATCCGATATGGCAAGCCATTGGATATCCAACAGGCAAATGGTCATTGTGCGGTTCTTGGAAAGCAAGTAAGTGTACAAAAGAAGAGAATGGCAACTGGAAAAACCTATCTTGTTTTTTATTTTAAGGGCAGCATGGATTATAAAGTCGTGCTATTTAATAATGTATTCCTATTAAACATGTATGCCAGCTTCTCTGGTAAGGATGTCGTTGTATGTGGAGAACCGAAATATGACGAATATGGATATTCTATTGTAGATGTAACAGGCATCTATTTAGCAAGCCAATATCAGCCTCATACTCATACAGTGTATCCATCATTAAAGGATGCAGACGAAAAAGAAATAGCCAAAATCAGAGAAAACTTTATGTTAATGCAGCAAGAAATTGTTGAACCACATCTTATTGCTGGTTTTATGCCATATAAGCAGGCATTACAAGTTCTTCATGATCCACAAAACAAGCAAATAGAAGAAGAGGCAAAAAGAAGAATTCTTTTCAATGATCTTCTTTACTTTAATTTATCTCTAAAGAAGAATAGAGTAGAAACCCCTAAAAACACATCTTTAAAATATAAGAGCTGGTCTTTAACACAGAGCTTTATAGGCTCTCTGCCGTTTGCTTTAACACAGGGGCAAGGTGGACAAGCAGCAATCTTGAATGAGATATTTTTAAACGCCAGAAATGGCATTAGAAACAACATTTTATTACAGGGTGATGTCGGATGTGGAAAAACAATTGTTGCCGCTGCAATGATGTTTTATTCAGTTGAGAATGGATATCAGTCTGTATTGATGGCTCCAAAAGAGATACTTGCAAGACAGCACTATGAAGAAATATCAGAATACGCAAAAAGTTTTGGCTTAAATTGTGTATTTTTACATAGCAAGCTTCTTAAAAAAGAAAGAAATGAAATCTTAAAAAGGATTCAATCTGGAGAGATCCATTTTGTTATAGGAACTCACTCCTGCATTTCTAGTGATGTAGTTTACCATAATCTTGGATCGGTTATTACAGATGAAGAACATCTCTTTGGTGTGGAGCAAAAGGAAGCCTTGATAAAGAAAGCTAAGGATGGAGTACATAGCATCTCTATGTCTGCCACTCCGATTCCACGCACAATGGCAAACGTTTTATATGGACAAGGAAAAGAAATTAAGCTGATCACACAGAAACCAGCGGGAAGACTCCCGATCATCACAAAGGTTTCTGATGAACACAACGAGGTATTCAATCTTATACTAGAACAGATCCAAGCTGGTCATCAATGCTATGTCGTTTGTCCTGCAATTGAAGATAATGACAATACAGATATTGTCAGCATTGAGCAGATGAGTAAGTTATACAGAGATTTTTTCGCTCCTAGAGGAATTGGCGTAGGGGTCGTAAATGGGAAAATGAAGTCAACAGATGTTGCTAAGACAATATCAGCTTTTGCAAATAACAACGACCACACTTGTGATATTCTAATTTCTACAACTGTAATAGAAGTTGGTGTAAATGTTCCATCTGCGACTGTCATGGTTATCGAGCAGGCAAATAGGTTTGGACTCGCAACCTTACACCAGTTAAGAGGTCGTGTAGGCAGATCATCATATCAATCCTATTGTTATATGATTGCTGAGGATGTCTCAAACAAAAGACTACAAACAATGGTAAGTACCAATGACGGCTTTAAAATCGCCGAAGCAGATCTTCATCAACGTGGAACTGGTGATTTGATCGGTCAGAGCCAATCTGGAATTAACAAGTATGTTGAAGAGATGCTAGATAATCCAGAGTTATTTAAACAGGCAGAGCTATTAGCAGAAGAATGCATCAAGAATAACATCGGGAACTTTCTTGTTGCAGAATATAGAGAACATGAAGAATTAGAAGAAGTCTATAAAGGTAAAAAGAAGAAAAAGAAAGAAGAGGTAAATAAACATGGATAAAAATTATTTAAGGAAAGAAAAGGAGCGGGGTGTTTGCCCACTCGTCGCTGATTTCTCAAGATTCAGTAATATTGTAAGTCATAATAGCCTAAAAGGTAAATATTGTGAACAAGAAATATTTGACGGAGCAAAAATTCTAGTCTTTGCGTCGTTAAAAGATGTCATTGAATTCAAAATAATGCTTGAAAGTGTCTATACAGATTTTGATTTTATTCTTGATACTGTTGAAGAAATGAGTTATCACGTCACCGAATGCAAAGCCACAATTGTATTAAAAAGAAAAACACTGGAAGAAATAACAGATTCTCCTGAATATAAGCTTGCTACAGAAAAAGCAGAAGAAATAAAGGGATTTAAAGAAGAAGTAGAAAGAAGAAGTAGAAAAGCAAAAATCTCAATTTCAAAATGTTGAAAATAGAATAACAGGAATCAGACTAAAGGTTCAAGAAGCGATAAGCAAAGTTGGTCAACTAAAATTCTTAGACAAAGAAAAAGAAAAAGAAAGACGAAAGATTAAACAAAATTTATTAGAATTGAATGAAACGCTTGATGAATTACGTTCGCAATTATTAAAAGAGGGCGTCGTGTTTAACAATATGGATATCACAAAATTCTATCCCCAAAAATAGGAAGGTATATTATTAGAAATGAACAGAAACAAAATAAAGGAACTAATAACAGTATTAGCAAAACATGATTTATGTCCAGTCATAATGGATGTCACAGGTTTGAGTGAGGATGATATAAACCTTGAAACCAGTGCACAACCAATATCTGATGGTGTAATGATATATTTAGAGGACTCAACGAATAATGTTTTGTTTGCGAAAAAGATTATGGAAAATACATATACGCTTTACGATGTTATCCTGAGTTCTCTTGCTCGACATAACGATGGTTATGGTGAATATTCCTATGCACAATTTACAATCAAGGCAAAAACATCTGAAGATATCAAGAAAACACAAGAATACAAGCTTGCTACAAAAGGTTCAGAAGAAATCGAGAAGATCCAAAAGGAAATTAGTGATTTTAGCAAAATGTTGTCCGATAAAAATATCTGGATGATCAATCTCGAACCTAAGATAAAGATGTTGCAAAGAAGAATTGATGAACTGCAAACTGAATCTATTGAAAAAGAAAAGATTAAGAAGCAACTTACGGAAATCAATGAAGAAATGGATGCTCTTAGAGCCGAGATTATGGAAAAAGAAAAAGTTGTAGAAGATTATATGGACATTAAAAAATATATATCAAAAGAATAGAAACATTCTATTCTTTTTATTGTTATATATACTGTTATATGTTATAATAAGAGTGTAAAAGAAGAGGAAGAAAATAAGATTTTTTACAAGAAAGAAAGAGGATGAAAAATATGAAATGGAACAAATTAAATAGTAAAAATTATCATGATAACGTGCAACAGATCGTTGATGATTTGGTTGATGAAAACGAAACGTTGTTAGTCGCATATAGAAGTGGGGACGACATTTATTATGATGTGGCTCAACTGCAAACTTCTCCATTTGAAGAGAGTGGATATATTTTATGTGTGCCTAGTACATGTGATGAATTAGATAAGGTAGAACTTCTAAGTTATGCCGTTATTACAAAAGAAGTGAAGGGGGCAACGGAAAACTAATGTCAGTAGAAATTAGGTCACTCCAAAAAATAAACAGTAACACCGTAGTTACATTTATCAATCATGACGTTATAAAAGTTATTTATACACCACTCGACGAAATCGAATCAATACCAGTTATTGCTCCTAAAAAGGGTGTAATTCCAAGTGTTGTTGATCACAGATTAGAGCCAAACAACAAAAACTTTGCTACATTATTTGTTGCAACTCCAGATGGGATTGTTGGACAGGAAGATTTTGAGATACATCAACTGCCAATCGCTTTACAAGATGCAATGAATAAAAATTTAGAAATGATCAAAGAAATAGAAGGGAGACAATTATGTTAAATGCAGAACTTATAGAGAAGAACAAACAAGTATTCATTGACTTATACAATAAATATATTGCTCCAAGAATTGGACAGCAATTATTAGGGTACTTATTATCAACAGATTTTTTCACAGCCCCATTAACAAGAGATGGAATCCTAAGTGAAAAAGGTGGGTTATGCCAACATGCAATCAACACTTTCAAGGTGATGGCAAAGACCTTTGGAGGTTCTTTTAAAAACTACACAAACTATAACACAACATTAGAAAATGGCAGTGTAAGAAACGCAACAGTAAATATGTCAACCATTGCTATCGTCTCACTATTACCATGGGTAGACTATATCAACTTTTATATCGAAGATACAAAGAATGTTAAAAGCTATGACCAGATGGATATTCAGGCAGCACTTGCAATGAATGATAACGTTAAATCAGATAACAAAGGACAGTTTGTCTGGAAGTCAGAAACATTCTATAAGATCGAAGATAATGGGGTCCCTCTTGGAACTGGAGTCAAAGCGTTAATGATTCTTGCAAAGAATGGTGTCGTATTAACAGATGATGAAATGCTGGCTATTCGTTGGATGAATGTTGTCCCACAGGCTGGATCTGAAGTTGCAGCATATTACAATGCTATGGAAAGTTCCCCATTACTTGTGCTTGCCCATACATCTTCTATGCAGGCTAGATATATTTTGGACAATGAACAAATTCAAAAATGTAACTAGCTTTATCAAAAGCAATAAATTTTATCTTGAGGCAAGCAAGATAAGTAACATAAGAAAGATATCAAGACGGATCAAGCTGTCAGACGACTGTAATTTTGTGTTGGCAATTCTAGGATATAAGCCATTAGATACCGATACAGAAAAAGAACTAGAGAAGTTGACAGTGTTAGAGTGTATAAAGATTTTAGGGCTTTTGTACGAGGATCCAGAAAAGCTTCCATTTATAAGGTTGATTCTAAAAAAATATAGCTATAGAATTTATTACCAAGACAGGTATTACACTTGCGTTAGAAGTGATAACTTAGAATTTCATTATCCATGTTTGTATACTAAAGCATATCAAGTAATACAGAACTTATTAGAGATGGAAGACGATATCATTTTAAACTTCTATCGAATAAAACAAGAAAACGATGTTATATAGTACATCGTTTTTTATTATTGTTTTTATAGCAGAATATAATTGTACTTTAATTTGATGATTATGGAGAATCTAATAAATTAAAGGTGACATATAAAAACAACATAAGGAGGAAAATTAAAATGATTAAATTTGTTGTTACACTGCCAGAAGACCGAGGTTTTTTAACCAGGGATCACTCATTTACAAAAAATGTGGAAGAAGCCTTAATCTTCAACCACGAAAACGATGTCCATTTGTACATCAAAAAGGAAGCAGATCGCTTCGATACTTGGGTGAGAGAAAACGATCATCTTCTAATCAAAACAAAGGCTGCTAGTAAGCTAGTAACGCTCGATGTTCTTGATTACTATTTCTTACAGGATATCTTGGAGGGATAGTTATGGAGAAAAAGGATATTACTTTAATCCCACAGTATCAAAAGATGCTAGAAGAGATTATGGAATATAGAAAGAGAAACTCTATTGCAAGTTCAAATTCCGAAACTGCTGAAAATTTTTCTACTATATACCCAGATGCATCACATGTTGTATTAGCATCCAAAACAACACCAGATGGCAAGCATTACATTTGGTTTGAATGGGATCTAACAACATTGTCTTACTATCTGTATATGGACAGTTTCATTCTTGAAACAGATTCATATAATGCAGAAAGAAGTACAGAGGAAGCGATTCAGTTTATGATTCGTGAAATTTCTTGTGCAAAGCCAGAAGATTTTCTCTGGTTAAACGATGCCATGCTTGAAAAAGTTGGGTATCGAACATATAAGAACGGAAACATTACACAAATTTAGGAGGAAAATAAGATGTTTTTAGAGGAACTAAAAAATGAGTTAGATGGCTTATTAGTGCTGTTTGACGAAGATAATGAGTATGGAGAATATAAATTCTCCAACCTTTATGGTGATGGTGAGATCTCATTAGATTATTGTATTGATACAGGTATTATGACTGTAGAAGCAGAATATGATGATGAATACAAAAAGAAGAGTTTCACTTGTGATCATAAAGGATTATCAAAATGTGTTTCTTTTGTAAGAAACATTATGGATTCAATTGCATATTAGGAGGAAAATAAAAAATGGAATACAAATTACTTGAAAATAAAAAGAATATCGTTTTAGGAACTAATCCTAAAGATATCCCTTTTAACAAATGGTGCATCGTATTAGATACACTTTACAGCTACGACTCAGAACTTCGAGTTGACGAAAATAACATCCAATTTACTGTAGATTATTTCGATAATCCAAGAGATTACGCAAAGATGGTAAAAGAATCAGACGAGTATAGTGTAGATGATGATTTTGTGATTACTTGTTATGATCATAAAAATCAAAAGTTTAAATATTTGTCTGGAGACGAAAGCTTTGTTATGGATTATATCTTAGAACGTTCAGAGCAGATCCTTTCTCGTTATGAAACTCTGGCAAAAACGGAAGAAATTTTTGATGAAGCAGACTTAGTTCGATTCGTTTTCCCTACTCTAAAGGAAGCGTTAGCGACAGAACCAGAAGCAGATTTCTTTTTCAATGGCAAGCTACGCTCTGGAAAAGAATGGCTAGGTTGTTTATCTGAAGAGGATTTAAACAAGAAAGTCAAAATTTCTCTAATTTTCAGTATTTCGACAGAGACAGATATTTACGAATGCAATTTATTAAAGGAGGAAAATTAAAATGGAAATCAGAGAAGTAGCAAAAGAAATTGATAAACTTGATTGTACAAACAGAGCAAAGCTCGATGAACTTCTTACAGAATTAAACTATTCAACTTCAGATTATATCTATAGAAGATTATGGGCTAACCACGTTAAAGAAGATTTCATTAGTAAAATTAAGGATGATTTTACATTTTTGAAGTATGACGATAGCGATATTGAAGAATGTGCTAAGCGATACACCTTTGAAGGCGATTATGATTGCAACTGTACATATTGGGATAATATTGACGCTATCATTTACGACCATTTCGAAAAACAGATCATTTTTTAAGTAAAATAGGAGGAAAATAAAAATGACAACAAAATTAAAGGCAACAGCAAATAAATGGTTCCAACACCATTTCTCAACTGGAATCTACCCAGGAGAAGATTATCTACAATTCGAAAGAGATTGTCGTTCGGATTTGAAGAAGATGGCAAAGGAAAATAGGCTAGAGTTACATGCTTTTAACAAGAACCATTATTGCTTTTCTGCCGTATTAACAAATGGCGAGAAGTTTGTTTATGTATCAATATCAGACGTTAGATATTTTGCTTGGAGCAAAAGCGTTCTAATCCGTTCAATGGATCACGCTAAAGACTGGACTGGCGGTCCAAATCACCAATGCAAGTGGAGCGATGTAGGCTCTACTGCTGCCGAGATTATCAAGAGAGGTTTCTAGTATGATTACTGCAAAGACTGCTAGAAATAACCTTGGTTCAAAAAAGGTTTGCCCAAGTTTATGGCGTATTCTTGTAATGATTAACGAACTCATTGAAGAGGCTTCGTATAATCATACACATATTGTCTTGCCATACATTTGTGGCAAAGGAAGCCATCAACGATTAGTCTGGGGTGATACATCACTAGATGCTTTCGACACAAATCGCTTGTTGTTACATTATTTAGATAAGGGATTTAAGGTTGACTGCGATAAGAAAAACAAAAATTTTATCATTCATTGGTAAAAAAAGGAGGAAAATAAAATGAAAAAGCAAAAAAGTCACGCTTTCGGTAAAGATATCTATTTATTAGGTAAAGATAGCGATGGTACTACTTATTGGTTAGAAGCCGCTAGATGGGAATGTGATTGGTATTGGGGCGGCGGTTATATTAAGACCTATACCAATAATAGGCACCCAGAAAAAGCAAAACATATCAGAAGTCACCAACATTTTGACGGTTTATTCTTTAACAAGTATACGAGTGCATATACGTTATTTAAAGACTTCTTTAGTGAAACACCATTTACGGATTCCGAAATCTGGAAGCTGTTAGAACTTATGAAAGCATTTTATATTGCTGAAGAATACTCCGATATGATATGCATAGGTGGAGCAAATTATATAGAAAACCCAGTGAAAGAAGCGATTCAGGATACAGCAGAATATGAACGAATCAATAAAAAAATGATTCCATCCATTATGGAAGAAGTTTACAAGATTATGGAAGGTTAAAAAAAGGAAAGTATATTCGTTGGTGAAAAGGAGAAAAATTAAAATGACAAATTATATTAAATCATCATCTAACACGGTTCTCAGTGCTAGATCAGGAAAAGAAAATCAGCCAAACGTATTATTTGTGCAAGATAAGGAAGATGCGATGTCATTTTCTCATTTGTATGAAATTCATGACTTTGTAAAGAAACACAAGGAGTTATTTGCCACTGCCATTGACAATGGTCAAGTATTCACTGTTTGTGATCTAAATACAGATAAAGAAATCATGGAAGCTGATTTTATTGAGAAGATTGTTAAAAAATGAAGACGGGAATTATCTCGTCTTTTTTTTATTCTTTCTTATATTACATAATATTTTTGTATTATTTGATAACATGGAGAAGGCTAAAAGCCAATAGGAGGAAAATCAAATATGAAAACACTAAACAAAACAACAAAGAAGTTCTACGATGTTAAAACCCGTTTTGGCAAAACTGTAAAAGTTGTTCTGGAGATTGAAACTAGAGACAACAATAAGGGAGAACTTGTTCTTTCGATTTCTGGTGCATTGTACGATACATATAAGTACGTAAATGGCTACAGAAAGGATCCAATTGCTTGTGGACAGGTCGATATGGATATCGATTATGAAGCAGCTTCTGATGATCTAAAGAGAATTTTAGATATTTGGAAGGAATATCATTTAAACGATATGCATGTAGAATGCATCCACCAAGAAGAAGCTGGTATGCGTAAGCTTGCAAGTCAACCACTTTACAAGGCTGAATATACGATGACACATGACACCATCGTAAAGCAAAGAAAAGTGGAAGACTTTATTAAAGAGGAACTGGTTCAAAATGGAACAGTAACACTCTCTCAAGATCAACGAGATTTGTATACTATGAGGTATTCTATCAAGAAGTTCTTCTTAAATGCAGATGAAGCAAAAGAAAATATTCCAGAAGGATATAAGCTTCGTGAAGTAGAAGCAACCTTACGAGGACACACTTCTCTATCAGAGAGCGAGTTCGGCTTGCTTGGAAAGGAATGCCCTGTTTGTGGTTACAAGTATGGTCATGGATGGACTTACCGTCCTATTCCAGAAGAAATTCTGACTGAATTAGGATTGAAGTAAAAAAAGAAGAGGTAATAAGCCTCTTTTTTTATTTCTTATTTTGTAACAAAATAACTATAATTCTTATTTGATGATTCTGGAGAATATGCAGATATCCACACAAATCGTGCAGGCTAAATACAATGAAAGGAGAGAATTAAACAGATGTATTTATTGCGAAGTAGTTCACGAGAAACAAAAAAATAAGAATAAGGAAGATAAACAGGAGTAAACAAAAGTATGAAGTTTAGATTAAGATTAACAGAGAAACCAAAAAATAAAAATTTTAGATTTGCGAAGCTTACAGTGAAAGGGGTTGATATTTTTGGGAGAGATATCTTTTTAGAATTTTCTAAAGATGAATTCAATCACTTTAATATGCTATCGTCATTTAATGAAGAACAGAACGTTATTATTATTGATAACGCAACAATTACAGTTATTGGTCAGAACAAGAAATATGATAAATGTAGACATGTGCTATCAGATAAAGATAAGGTTATTTGTGAAATACTAGCCTCAGATAACTCTGTTTTTACAGTATTTGAAGAGGATTGGCTTGATTTAAAAGCAGAACTCGTAGATTTGTATTAAAAGAAGAGGCAACAAGCCTCTTTTTTTATTTCTTTCGTATCGCATAATAAATATGACTTTATTTGATGATCATGGAGAAAATACCAAATAAGGCGGAAAATAATAGAAAGGAAGAAAACAAATGAAAAGAATGGAACAGTTAGAACAGCGTGAACGTGAACTACTTAAAATCAGTTTCACTAATGAACGCAAATTAACAGCAGAAGAGGAATTAGAATTAGAGGAAATAAGATGTATTTCTATGATACATGCCTGTTTGATCTATGGCACAGATTTCTTTAACGGCTACAAAAACTATGCTGAAAATTATGCAAAAACATTAGGAGAAGAAAAGGTTAAGGAAATCTACGCTAAAGAAGTAGAATTCTTCGACAAGCACGCTACAGTTACTAAAGACGTTTTCACAGATTCAGAAGGTTGTTCGTACAACTCTACATCTTACGATATTTAAAAGGAGGAAAATAAAGATGAGTAGAATGGGAGATTTACAAAGACGCTCAAAAGAGCTATTTTCGAAAGCCTTTTTTAAAGGGCAAAAATTAACAGTGGAAGAAGAAAGAGAAGCAAATGAAATTGCTTGTATTTTCGAAATCCACGCACACCTAGCAACTGCTATGCTGGGTCCAGGGAAGTCTATAAATTTCTTTGGTGCTTTTACAAATGAGAACCATGAAGAAGGCATGGCACTTAATACAGCTGCACACTTTGCTAAAAAACTTGGTATAAAGCGTGTTAGTGAGTTGTATAAGCAGGAAAAAGCGTTCTTTGAAGAGAATGCCACAGTAGTAAGTGGAGGACGTGACCGCAAGGGAAACATACTCTACAAAATTCACTATAAAAAAGAGGCTTCGAAAGCCCAGGAGGAAAATTAAAATGTTAAAAATGTTATTAAAATATGCTTACAACTTCATCTTAGCAGCACTGTTTGTATTGCTTGGAGCGGTTGCATTTGTTGCAATCGGTGAAAACACTACAACATTCCTATGTTTTGTAGTGGTGCTAGTTTTTGCAGCTTACGTTGCATCAAAATATCTCACAATGGAAGTTTAATTTAGCAAACATTCTTGAAATGAATTGAAGGAAGAGAGGGATAATTCTCCCTTTTTTCTTTTTGTATTTCTAACATAATAAATGTGACTTTAATCTGATGTTATGGAGAACAGATATTAAAGTTATACATTTTAAAAAGCCAGTAAGGCTAAAAGGAGGAAAATTAAAATGTCAGCAACATTATCAATGATTCAAATTACAACATCTGCAAATGCATGTCCATTAGATGAAGAAGTGGTAGACAATTTTGTTCCATTTCATGACGCTGATGCGTTTTTAGACCAAGAGGATAGTATCGATTGTCTAATGGCAAATATTGCAAAATCAAAGGGAATTGTTGTAACAGGAGAAAATAGCTTCAAAGTGGTTGATAAAGAAGCATATTTTGCAGATAGTTACAACCGCTTTCTTAAAAAGCTAGAAGAAATGAAAAAAACCTCTTTACCAGCATATTCTAGCGATAGTTTCGTAGAATATGAGAATGCAAGAAGAGAGTTGAGATTCATTTTGGATGAATCTATGGATTTGGTTCTAACAGAAGAATATGAAGCATTATCCTTTCCAGATTTCATCAGAAAAACGACTGAAGGCGAAACATATTATGTTATCGCTATTTACAGTGTTGAATAAAGAGAGAGGAAATTAAAAATGAAGATGGTTTTGAAGGCTGTAACGATATTGTTACAGTTCGTATTGGTCGGTGTCGTAATTCTATTTACGGCATGCGTTTTTGTATCAATCGGAGAAGCAATGACAACGTTCTTATGTTTCATGGCTTTGATTGCAGCATCAGCGTATGTGGCAAGCCGTTATTACGCTAAGACTCCATCTAGCTTTTACTAAGATAGATGGCATTTATTAAGAAAGGAGGTAAATCTCTCCATGGGAAGAAGAGCATTAGCTTCTATCATATTAATTCTAATATGTATAGTTGTATTTCTCTTTGTATTGAGCTACTTCAGTTCAAAAATGAACATGAAGCCAGCCACTCTATTATTTGTCGCATTGCTTTTTGTTGCTGCGATAAAAGAGAAGAGATAGCCTACCAGTGGTAGTAAAAAAGAAGAAGGAGTAATTTCCTTCTTTTTTTATTGCCTTTTTGAAAATTGGGCAAGAAAACTCGGTTTTTAAAAGCCGAGATGAACGCTCTTTTTATTTGCATAAGGTAACTAATTGTGTTAATATATACTTATGAATAAAGAACAAGCTAAATATACACATGGTAGAACTTGTGTCTACAATATCAATTATCATATCATTTGGAGTACAAAGTATCGAAACAAATGGATGACTGTTGCTCTTGAGGATGAAATCAAACAGATCCTACATGATATTGCATCTGAAAATGGATTTTGTATCGAACATCTTGAGATCGGCTTAGATAATCATGTACATCTACTTATTTCAGCACCACCAAAGTTATCGGTTACAGCGATGGTAAAATGTCTAAAGGGAACAAGTTCGTTCCGCTTATTTAGGCTTCATCCTGAACTCAAGCGATTCTATTGGAATGATAAAGACAGACACATCTGGTCGCCAAGTTATTTTGTCGAGTCTATCGGAACGACAAATTTAGATGCAGTTGCTAAATATATTAACAAGCAACGTGGTAAGGAGCATAAACATGACGACTAAAATTCATAGAGGTATTCGATATAGGTTGTATCCTACACCTGAACAACAGGTGTTGATCAATGAAACTTTTGGTCATTCTCGTTTCGTATACAATAAAATGTTGCGTCTATCTAAGGACGCCTATGATAAGGGTGAAAAGCTTGCTTCAAGAAACGACTTCAACTATCGTCTTACTGCTTTGAAAAAGGAATTTTTATGGCTTTATGATGTAGATTCTACAGCTTTGACATCAGCGACTGACGCTCTTGCCGCAGCCTTTAACAATTTCTTTGCAAAACGAGCTAAGTTCCCAGCATTTCATAAAAAACAAATTAATGAGTCATACACATCTAAAAAGATCCATGGGTCAAACAATATTGCTTTGGGTAGTAAATATGTAAAGCTACCAAAACTTGGATATGTAAAGGCTAAGATACATAAATTACCTGATCTAAATTGGATGATTAAATCTGCAACTGTGTCTAGGGATTCAGATGGCAAGTTTTATGTTTCTATCCTGTTTGAATTTGATGAACCTGTAAACACTTATGTCGCAGATACTCATAATGCCATCGGTTTGGACTATGCCTCAGATGGGTTGTATGTTGATAACAACGGCAATATAGGAACAAACCATAAGTATTATCGCCAAAGCCATGCTAAACTCGCAAAAGCACAACGTAAGTTATCCAGGATGAAAGGCTCCAAAAAGAATGAACGTAAGTCATCTAATTACCTAAAACAGCTTTGCAAGGTAAATAAGATCCATCGCCACATTGCAAACCAGAGAAAAGACAATCTACATAAAATGTCTACCGAGATAGCCAATC
>ERZ773051.70-NODE-70-length-89673-cov-6.423341_pt1 | contig 89673 bp, 109 predicted proteins | sample MGYA00580631_ERZ773051 | MGnify/ENA primary metagenome ERZ773051 (study PRJEB29015, sample SAMEA2738137) | human oral metagenome | biome: human oral; feature: human-associated habitat; material: saliva | place: China | collected 2204 ... | reverse complement strand
AGGGGGTAAAAATGTAGAACGGACTTGAAAAAAAAGTTAGACAAATTTTTAGACACTGTGTCTAATGTTCGTGTATAACGAATGTTTAGGTGAAAAAAAATCAGAACCGTGTGGTTCTGATTAATATTTTTGATATCTTAGAAGTTCAAGGACGTATAATATCAATCCAAATAAGAGATTAGAAATTGTTAAGAAAGACCAATACATTAGTGTCGCTATAAAATTTGCATCATCAGACATGTTGTCAGGTTTTGCGATTAGGTAATAACCTACGGTTGATAGAAACATTATGAATCCTAAAATAGTGGAAGCGTTAAATAATTTTTTCATAGAATAATACCTTTCTTATCTAGGGTCATCAACCCATTCAATAATTTCGTCCCAAAGCATGTCATCATCGAAGTTAGAGTAAGCTGACATGAAGATTTTTTTATTTGGTTCAGTTAAGTATAAATTTAAATTGTAATATGGAGAACTAAATCCATTGATATCAATTTGTTTATCTTTTTTGATTTCGTCTAAGACATCTTTTGTGTTATCAATAATGAATTTTAAGCGAGCAGCGTTTACTTCTGGTGAGCTATCATCTGGATTAAATACAAGATTAATATCCATGGGGATGTTGTTAATATCATCATTTGATAAATTATGTTCAGTTATAAGAGGTTCCATAATTTCACTAGAAGTATATCTGATTGCTGAAATTAGTTGGCTTTCATTATAAATTCCTGAAATTGATAAATTTCGTTCTTGTTGTGATGCGTTAATATACATGTTAAATTCCTTTCTAAATTTCTTCAATATGGAAAATTGTTGGGTACATATCTGCAATGGTAAATCCAGAAACAATTGAGGTTCTATAAATTTGTTCAAATTTTAGTGACCATTTGTCATTTTGGTCTGAGAATTGATAATTGGTTGTTTTGTTTAGTTCGATAGTTGTATTTTCTAGTGATTCTTTAAATTCAACTAATTCTTTGAGAGCGTTAGCTTCTTTTTCATCAAAATCAAACAGTTCACGGAAATGTTGTGAATCGAAATCTTCACTTGTAATTTCATCAGAATTTAAACCATACGACCATATAATATCATCAATAATATCTTTGATGAGATAACTCAAATTTTCCGAACGGTAGGTGTTTATTTTTAGACCTCGGCATGTAATAGAAAAATATTGTTTTTCTGACATTTTAAACTCCTATGAAATTTTTAATGTATTCAATGATTTCTGTTGTTGACATCTCTAGTGGATAGTTTGTGAATTCTAGTAAACGGACATTTAATTTGTCTTTTGAATCATTCAATTTTAGTTTTATTAGAAATGTGGGGTATAAATGATGTAGTTTTTGATAAAATTCTAATGTATAAGAATTATCTTTTGGGTTATTATTATATTGTGTTAACCTCAATCTTATACAAACATCATTACCTAATGAAGTGTTTGTGATTGTTAGTTCTTCAGAAAGTGAATCTTTGATTATGTTGAATATATCTTCTTGATTAAATAACGACGATAGTTCTTGTTGAAAAGTTTCGTTTTGGTTTTTTTGTTGACGTCTTTCCTCTAATAATTGTTTTAGTGTTGACATGGATACTCTCCTTTAATACAATTCTTCAAATCTAAGACATTTTAAAGTTTTTGTGAAATGAATATCATTAACAACTAATGTTGTGATGAGGTCAGTTAATTTATCAATGTCTTCATCAGAATTGATTTCAAAAAATCTAAATTTTGGTGAGAAATCGTCAGAGTTTTGTGCAGAATCGATTCTTTTTTCAAAGATGATTTCAACGTCATTTTCTTTTACATTAAAATCAATATTGTTAGCTAATGGTGTTAAACCAATTGTGATTTGATGGTATGATTCTTCATCATGTTCTGTAGTTTCAGATAAGTATTTGAGCGTAATAGTGTTTTTTAGAACAGGATGTTCTTCAACTTCAACACCCATATCCGCTAGTGATTTTTTCAGTTGATTGACAATATATTGAGGTTTAAAACGAATGTTTCCATCAATGATATCTGACAATGATTCTCTCATCGTAAATGGTTTATTAGGGTCTGTACATAATTTATTTAAGATGATAGGTTCTTTAATTGGATTTTTAAGATTTTTATTGTTTGTAATAAAATCTGGACTATTTGGGTCCAAATAGTTGTTCCAATTTTCAATCATATTATCAATCCAATTTTTGCTGTTGCCTCGGTCTTGATATCGACGTTTGTATGTGACAATATCATCGATGTGAGGTAGAACAATTTGTACGTCAATGTTTCTATTGTTTAATTCTTGAATTAAGGCTGGAAACATTGCAATAAGAACATAGTCGTATTTGTCTTTAGCTTCAATAATAGCATTGATATAGTCCGATAACCCATTGGGATTGATTGGACGTGATGAATCACCTTTTAGCTTTTCGTAATCTTTGTTTGTCAAGTTTTCAGGTAGTTCGAAAAAGAATTGGCTTGATTCCAAATCAATAACATTATCGTATTTTAAAGCGGCAGTTGTTTTACCTATTCCTGCAAATCCTGAAATGATTGTTCCTTTTGGAATAAAATGTGTTTTTGTCATTTGTTTTCTCCTATAAAACAAGGCTCAAAAGAGCCCTATGTTATAGGGCCTTTGAACCTAGTTGTGTTTCGTATTCTTTGAATAAATCGATGATGTGACCATCTTTTAATTTTTCAAATGGTTGTTTTTTGCACCATGCAGCAAAAGCTACTTGAGTTGCATTGTTGGCATATTGAGTTACGTTTTTGTTATGGTAATTTGCTTTTACCATGTCTTTGATTCCACGTAGACGTTTAAGTTCTGTATAGTATTCGTATTTAACTTTAAACATGTAGCCGTTTTGGTCTTCAATAACTAAACCTTCAGATGTACGGTCATGTTTATGTTCATGGATGTAACGCATTAAATCAGCGATATCGTTAAATTCTTTAACGAGTTCTTTACGAGAGAAGAAGTCTGATTCAATTTGTAATTGACTAAGAACTTTTTCTGAAAATTCAGCGTCAACAGTAACACCGTTGATGTCGTATGAATTCGGAATAGCATCTAGGATGATTAGTCGATTTTTATTAAAATCAATGATATGACGGTCATCGATATGCATTACTTCAAATGTGAATGAACAATTATATGTTTCAGATAATTGTTTCAATTGTTCTTTTTCAGAATCTGTAAGATTATTAAAGATTTCTTGGAAGTATTCAACAAAAGGACCTTTGGTTGTTGATTTTGAAGCTAATGTGAATTTACCGTTAACAGAAGATGCAATTCCTAAGAATCCATTGTACTTATCGTAAGCCATTAATGGGTATTTAACTTTTTTCTTTAGTTCTCGAACAGATGTTTCAGCATTTTCGTTGATGTTGAAGAATTTGTTATAAGAACGAATTTTGATATCGCCTGATGTTTTGTCTACAAACAATCCACGAGCAGTAATGGTGTTTTTATTCCATTTACCTTTACGGAAAGCCTTGTCTGTGAAGTTTAGTGACATGAGATTATCATCAAGGTCTTTGACTTTGATGTATTTGTCATGAATCATTTTGTTTGTAGTTGGATTTTGAGTGTCTTCAATCCAAGCTTTGCGTTCACGTTCAAAGTCATCTTCTGTTGGAACTTTGAAAACAGAGTTTTTAAATTTATTGATTTCATGACCATCTTTTGTAATATCAAGGATTACTAGATTTCCACCGTATTCAACATCATCTTCTAAACAGATAGAATGTTCAGTTGATTCGGTATGGCGATGACCATGTACTTGAGTGAATCCTTGAGTTTTATTATTTGCATAATTTTGTTCCCAAGCTTCATCAATTTGGAATTCATAACCACCGACACCACGAATTAATTGGTCACCTGAAATGGTAGTCATATTAGGCAATGCTGAAATTCCACCATGGTTAACAAAATATTTTTGACCATGGAATTTAAAAGCGTATGCTAATCGGAATCGACGTACAAATTGGCGCACTTTTGATTTTAATTTTTCTGAGTCAATTTCATTAATATTAATACCAGTATCAATTTCTGTTTTGGATGTTTGATATGGTTTTAACCAAAGAGTTCCATCTTTGTACTTGAGATAAGGTTCAAGATTGATATGTTGACCTGTTTCGTCTTCGGTTGTCCAAACTGGAATTGATGTTAATTGGTCATTTACCATGTAATAAGTCTGACCATTTGGTTCAACGAATTTTTCGTTATAATACCCAATTTTGAAATCTGATTTTGGTTTTTGGCAAAGTAATTGAGATAATGTTTTGAATTTAAATTCACGAGGAATTTTTGGTTCACCTGATTTTTTCAAATCCCAAGAATCCATAGCCCAATTACGCAAATGAGTATCGTGATTTCCTTCGATGAATACAACATTTGGTTTTGTGTAAATGGATAGCATGAAATCTAAAACTTCTTTGTTTTCAATGCCTCGGTCAAGTAGGTCACCTGCGAAGATGTATTTGGTTTTTGAATCTAAATCTGAACCAATAGCTTCTTTAAGCACACTATAACAACCTTGGATATCACCAATGATTTTGACTTGTTCATATTTATTAGTTAAATCATCTGTCCAGTAATTAATAATTTCAGAGATATCTTCAATTTCTGATGCAAATGAAGATGGCTTTGTATTGTCAATTAGAGCTTTCATTCTTTCGATAGCATTAATTGGAATTTGTTTGTGTTCTGGACGAATATCGTTACGATGTTTTAGTTCTTCAAGGCTAATGTCGAAGTTTTTGTAGTAAACTTTGTAACGGTATTTTTCAACAAGACCTTTATATTTGTTAAACATGGCTTCACTTGAATGTGTAGCATCGATGATGGTAAAATCACCACGATGCATGCGTGATTCAAGTGCTTGAAACAATAGTTCCCAAGCAAGTTTATCGTTGTCTTGGGTGATTTGTAACTGACCGTCTGTTCCAAGGATTGGATTTGATGTTAATTGACGGAATTTATCAGCTTCAAGAGTGTAATTTTGGAGATTGTTTTCTTCAATCCATGTTGATTTTCCTGCACCTGGTGCTCCACGAAGTAGTAGTAGTGTACGCATAATAATTTAGTTCCTTTCTTAATAGTTATTTTCCTACTAAAATTTCAATAACTTTAATAATGTCTTCTGTTAGACAAGTGTTGATTTTTATTGTTGCGATTTTAAATTTTAGTTTATCTTTTCGTTTATTCAATTTGATATAACCTGATAGAGAATATATGTCTGAAATAGCATAATTTTCTTCAATTCCGATGAATAGTTTGTAAGTGTTTTTATCTTTTGGAATTAAGTTTATAGTATATTTGTTTGTTACAACGTCTTTAACTTCAAATTGATACTTTAGAGATTCTTTGATTTTGTCAAAAATTTCTTTTTGATTAAGAAATTCTGAAACTTCAGATTCAATAGGTTCTAGTTTTTCTTCAATTTGATGTTGTTTTTTTAATTGTTGTGTTAATGTTTTCATTATTATTTTCCACTCACATTTCTAATATCTTCAGCAACTTGGTCTACATCCAAGTTATCAGGATTAATTCCTAAAAATTGAATATAGTTATTTAATCGATTATAAATAGTTGTATCGTGATTTTTCAAATTTTCAATAGCATTTTTAGCTTTAATATGTTCTTTAGATTGGTTCATGTGTTTTTATACTCCTATAATTAATCTAAATCTGAACCGATTTTGTAACAAAATAATAGCGTCAGTAGACGCTATTTCTTTATTCATAATATCTTCTAATGATTCTATCAGCTACATCTTTGTCGTTAACTTGTGTTAATTCAATTTCACAATAACTGCAACCATCTACATCTCTAAATGGTGTCCATTCAAGATGTGAACATTCTTCAAGACTATAAACTTTATTATCAATGATAGCATAATCTGGGATTTCAGGGAAAAGTTTTTCTTTTTGTTCTGGTGTCAAATTAATATGAGCTTTTAGCATCAGACGTTCAATTTGATTATAAAGAATGAAGGTTTCATCATTCCAGATTTTGTGGATTTCTTCGATTGAATTAAATTTTCTAATTTTTTTGATTGACATTTTAAATCTCAACTTTCATAATTTTGACAGACAATACAACCTTCTTCGTGCATGACAGCATCACAATCTGGACAAATTCCAAATAATTCAGCAGAAGTGATAGCATCTTCAATGCTTGAAAAAAGTCTAAAGTCTTGACCTAGACGTGTTAGAGCAGCTGCTGAATCGTAATTTGGGTCAGATTGTTCCTTTTTGAGAAATGGTTGTGCGTAAGCAATAAAGTCTTCAACTCTCAGTTCGTTAGGTGTTAGACGATGAATTGTTTTAGGTTCTGTTTCTACAATTTCACTAAAATGGAATGGTTGTTCAAAATAGTTCAACATGATGTTGAGGATATATTCTGATTTGAAATCAAGTGGAAGTGGATTTTTTTGTTTCAAAAAATTCAGCGGATTTAGTAATTGAGTTGACAGTGACATAGTTTTCATCAAAGGAAATGAAATCGTCGTCTGAATATTCTCTTTGATAATAGCTTTGTAATTTTTCTTTTGTTGTTGGGTCAATTTCGATTAGGACTGGAAGTCCATATCCGTATCCTAAATCGAAATCAAATTTTACGTAGTGGTGCATGCGGTCTCCTTTTATCTATTGTACCAATAAATATGAGTGAAATTGTCTCTATAAATTTTTGGTAACACATAATCCATATTTGGTGTGATAAAACTTTTATAAATTTTACCATCAATTTCTTTACACAGATAACCATAACCGTCATAATTAAGGAGAGATGAAGCTTCTTCAAGAGTAAACAACTCACCATGGTCTGGTGTTAATTCGATTAGACTATTTAGTTCTTCTTTGAATTGGTTAATGTCTTCAGCTACATGAAAGTCAATTAATTGTAATTTTTCAGTATGATTATATTCTGTAATTTCACTATATGAGATATCTTTATAAAAAGTGAAACTATCATATAGGAATTTTGTTTCAGATATAGCGTACAAAATTTCTTTAGAAAATTGTGAGCACGTTAAAATATTTACGTACCATGCTTCATCTTTATATTCAAAATCCCAACTGATTCTGATGCACATATCATCATTACATTGGTTGATACCTTGATATTCGACTTGAAAATCAAAAGATTCAAGGTCTTCAGAGGTTGGTCTATATCCTACTGAATATGAATAAGGATTATTCCAGTTATCTGATGACTTTCCAAAGATACCATAAGGTACATTATGGTCTTTTGGATATTTTGGAAATAGTTTGTTTAATAATGATTCTATATATTTCACTAAATCATCAGAATTTTTATCTTGATAAACTTGTTTTAATGAAAATGAATCGATGATTTCGGTTTCATCTTTTTTTGAAAATTTATCTATGATTTTAGATTTTAATTTTTCAAATTTTGATGGAGTCTCTTTTGGTTTAATGTCATAGTTATATAGATTCATGAATTCTTCAGGATATTGTGTTTTTTGCTCTGTAAGAATGTATTCATTATCTGAATCTTGTATGTCTAATAGAAATTGGTCTTTGTTCAAACCTAAGAAAATCTCACCTTTTAAATGTGTCATTTGGAATCTCCTTGTAATAATATTATTTAGATTTTTTCAATAACAGCACAAAGACCTTTATCTTCTGGTACAGATAGTTTATACTGTGTGAATGATTCTTCGTTTACTTTGTTGACAAATTCAGTTAGACATTCTTTTAGTTGGTCATATGAGAAAGATTTACTCAATTTGTATTTAATATATTGTGGACTGTAAGATGTTTCTTCAAAGATATCGTCGTATGTTACTGAAAAATCATCTTCCATATAAGCCTCACCGCTTGAGTTTTCAGCGTTATTGAATATAATATATGAATCAATTTCGTTCCAAGATTTTTCTTTAATATCAGGTGTGAGATATGCTTCATCATTCAGGTTTGATGGTTCAGCACAGCAACTGCAAGAACCTCTAAAAGTCATTGCGAAAATAGGGATTTTATATTTAAGTTGTAATTCTTTAGCGATTTCGGCAGCTTGTCTCCATTTAAATGTCATTGTGTTTTCCTTTCAATTTTAGCTTTTACTTGATGGTCAATTTGTGTCATTGATTTTCTCCTGGGATTTATCGATATCGAAGTAATTACCATTATATTCTACTTGAATTCGTTTATCGTCTTGATAAATAACTTTGAAATCTTTTGATTCAATGTAAGGCGTAGAGCTTTTTAGTTCTAAGATAGAACCTTTTAGGTTTAATTGGTATTCTTTATTGTCAACAACTGACTCTCTTATGTTATTTACTTTTGTAGTGTTTGAGTAAAGAATAAAAGTAGATACAATAAACACGGTTAGCATTACAAAAGCCAACTTTAGGTCACTTTTTGGGTCATTGTTTGGTGCTAGTGAAATTACGACAAACATTAATGAAAAGAATGATATCAATACCAATAAAATAGTTAATGCGTGTTCTAGTGGTGGAAGTGTACTTAATTGGTTTATCAATTCGTTCATTTGGAACTTCTAGTTATTTTAGATTAATTCTTTCTTGTGATTTGTCAATATCAAAATATTGATTGTTGTATTTGATTTGAAACCGTTTATCATCTTGATAAACAACATCTAAGATTTCTGATTTCAAATATGGTGAATTACTAGTTAATTCTAGTACAGCACCATTTAGAGTTAAGCTATATTCTTTATTGGTGATGGCACTTTCAATGTTCTTGTTTATGTTATTTTGAAATGAACCAAATAGGATGGAAAATGCTATGAAAGTGATAAATGATATGATAACTGATGTGAATTTCTCAGCATCTTCAAATTTACTAATAAATGATAACATGCTGATAACAACACTAATCAATAATATAATCCATATTGTATGTTCAAACATGGGTTTTGTTGTTAATTGATGTAATAAATCTGTCATTTTATTCACCTATTTTTCGTTTTTAATTACATTATCAATATCTGAAAAATTGGTTTTTTGAACATATTCCCAATCTTCATCATATGGGTTTCCGTATAGGTATGATTTGATATAAGGTTCTTGTAAACTATTAGAGTCTAGTTCGTATGTATCAACAAGTGTTAAATCAAATTCAACATCTGAATCTTTTCGTTTTAAAACTGATGCTACGGCAGTTGGGTCTAAATCTCGATGTTTACGAATATAAGTAATACAATCGAAGTCTTCTGAGATTGGTGTTACAAAAGTAGCGTGAGATGGGTTTTGTGGGTCGTAAGTGACAAAGTGAAGTAATAGTTGTTCAGGATGGTTTTCAATGATATCTTTAATTTCATGAGCTAATTGTTCATCGAAATGTTTTGCTCCATCATGAATAGATAACATGTTGTATAAAGTGGTTTTATCATGAGTAGAGAAAATATTATATAAGGTGACGAGTTTGAAAATTGGGTTTTCATCAGAGAAATTAGCTGTTAACGCTTCAATTTTTTCAGTAATTTCAGGTTCTAAGAATTTAATTGGTTTCATGTTTTTTCCTTTCTGTATTACATCATTAAGTCTTCCCATGACAATCCGTCATATTTGCTTAATTCGATTTGTTCGTCAGTATATCTTTTTGTTTTAGATGCTTCAATAAAATAGCTAATGAAAATGGAAACATCGTCTAATGTTTTTCCGTTAAATTTGATGTTTAATATATTTTCAATTGTTTGAATGCATTTTCTTTGTTTTTCACTCATTTCTGAAGCAGATTTTACTCCATTTGGTTTTCGGTTATATGGTTGAACTTTGTTTTCTAAAATTTGATGAATGTTTTTGTTATCATCACATGAAATGATGTTCAATACTGAACCAATAATGGTATCTTCAGTCGAGAAAATCAAATGAAGTTGATTATTATATTTTACAAAGTTACCATTTTTGTATTTGGATTTTGAATACATTTATGGATGTCCTTTCTAATGCTCTAAAACGCTCTCTAAGCGATTTTATTTTTGAGTGGTGTATTTGGATGACTGTTCCTCTAAAATTGATTCTGGGGCAATCTGTGAGGTCTCAGAAGCCATTCAGAGATTGATTTGTTTCAGCTTTGCTGAGATTGTTTTAAATAGGATATTTGTTTCAAAAATTCGTTTTTATTAAATGTGTGATATTTAGTCACTATTTTTGATTGTTCTGTATCAATACCAAGGAATGTGAAGATTTGCTTTTCTTGGTAAGACATGATGATGTTGTATCTAGTTTCGTCGATAATAGTGAATGTAATATCTAATTCAGGATTAATTTTTGTTAGGATGTTGAATTTGTTTCCAAATGCTAAATCATCTTGGTTTGTATTATTTGGACTTATTTCAGTGATTCTAAATTTAGAATCAGCTTGCTTTTGTTTTGTTAATGTTAAATTAAGTTGACGTATGATGTTTTTTAACATGAGTTTACTTCCCTTTATTTTTTAAAAAAGATTCTTTTGATTTTTTTGAAATCAAAATTGTATTTTGATGATGATTTATTAGTAAAGTTTATAAAGTTATCACTACCGAAAAGTATAAAATTGATAGTACAATATACAACTATAGATAATAAAGGTAATGTTGATAGTAATTGAGCTGGTGTGATAATGTTAAACGTTGAACATATTAGATAACTAATAATCGGTGTAATAAGAACGGCTAATATAGTTTTGATTTGTTTGATTTTTGAAGCTTGTTCTGGAATGAAATATAAATATAATGCGATTAAAAACAAAAGTAAATATACTCCAATTAATGCTGCAAAACTTAGATAAAGATATAGTAACGTTGATGTAGTATCTGTGTTTTCATGTGGAAATGGAATGAACAGTGAGCAAATATATAGTAATAACAAAATTTTACTTGTAATTGTAAATTTTGAATCGAATTTATTTAGTAAATATTTGATAAATGATTTATTTTCCATATTTAATCCTTTCTAATCTTCAAAAACAGGGCACTCAAGTGTAATAGCTGTTTGTAAGATTTTCATAACTTCAGTTAAGTTTGACATTTGTTTGGTGTTTGAATTTAATAAACCACCATAATATCTCAATTCACCTTTTTCAACAATAAAGGTAATACCGTTTCCTAAAGTAATGGTATCAAAATCTGAACCATTAAGAATATAAATTTCTCGAGTATTTAGATATAATTCCAGACCGTCTAAAATACGTTTTTGTTTTAATTTTTCGTAATTAAGTTTCATGATTTAAATCCTTTCTTTAACAGTAATAACAACATGATAGGAGTCATGGATGTTTTTAGAACATCCACAAATCATATATGCTGTTCTTTTGATAATTTTCCATTTGTACATAGTTTCTTTGAAACGTTTGCAGAATTCTTTTGGGATGAATCCGACATGGATATCGTTAATATAAACTTTTACTGCATTTGGGTCAGCTTTATTATCTTTGTCATATTCAAATTTCACATTATGAGATTTTGAATTCTTTAGAGCTTTGTGAACTTGTTCCAAATCTTTTTTATCTCGAAATGTAGTTCCTGCAATTTGGATATCTACTGTATAAGCATTTAGCTTTTTAATTTTATAATTACTTGGCATGATAGTATTCCTTTATAATAAAATTTCATCTAAATTTTGGTATAAACTCGGAATATATTCCGTCTCAGGATACTGAGAATAAAAAAAATGAGATGATTATTCATCTCATTTCTAGGATTAGGCTAAACCACAAGCCATTTTAGCTAATTCATCAACAGCTTCGTTAGAAGCGATGCCTTTGTGACCGCGAACCCAAACGAAATGAATTTTATTAATACCATTTTGTTTAGCGTAGTCCATAGCTTTTGCATGATATTCAGCAATTGGGCTTGATTTTTTGTTACCCCAGCAAGCTTGGTTGTTAATAACAACAGATTTTGGTGCAGTCCAACGGAAGTCACCTTCATAGTCACAAATAACTGTGATTTCTGACAATTTTTGTTCAGTAGCCATTGTGATTGCTGTGGCAAAAGCAAGAATTTCTCCTGCAACATTGCGTGATTGTGCGAATTCTTCTTTAGAACCGTTTGCACGACGTTGTTGAGCGATGTTTAGGTTTTCGTCATATTGAACAATTCCTGCACCGTAAACTTTAGTTTCAGTGTTGAATGAACCGTCAACAGCAAATACAGTTCCTGATAGTGGAAGTTTAAATGGGTCAACTGTTTCAGCATATGTAATTGTTCCAGAAATTCCGTTGTCAGAAATGTAGTTTACAACTTCTGGCTCAGTGGTTTCCAATTTTGGTGCAGATTTTGGAGCGTTATCGACCTCATCCAGAAGATAAGAAAGTGCTTCTTCTTTGGTCTTAAAGCTCTTGTATTTTGCACCAGATAGACCGTCAACAACGGCTTTACATTCGTCCCAAGTTTTTACGATTTGGTTTGTATTTTTGATTGCGTAAAATTTTTGTGCCATACTTAGTACCTCTTTTATATATTGTTATTTCACAATAGATAACTCGGCTGCTTGAAAGCAGCCTTATATCTCACTTAAACCTAAACCTGAAATAAAAAACTAAATATTATTTTTTATAAAAACCCTTTTGTTTATTGGTCTCTTTTGAGACCAAGTCTTTAACGTGACTGTTTTTTACAAAATTAACTTTACATGTCGTAGTATTTTTTATATAATATAAATTATTATAAATTTATTTTAGAAGGGTGTTTTTGTATCGTGAATAAAAAACATTTGTGGAAATGGATTTTAGGTTCTGTTACACTAGTCGGTGTAGCATCAACTTTAAGTCAATGCAATATTGACTCAAATGCTGAACCAAAATCCGAATCATCTCTTGATTCTAAACCTGAAGAAAAGGTTGAGGAATCTAATCAAACGTCTATCTTGGAACAGAAAGCTGATGAGAATACAGGATTATTAAACTGGGTTTATAATTATGTTGAATCGATTGACGTTCCTGATTATTCTGGCTTTACAGTTAATGATTCAAATGAGTCTAAGGAAACTGAATCTAATGTTGGTGTAAATCCAACTGTCGATTATGTTTTGCAGACCATTGGAACTGATAATGATTTTACAGTAACTGAGGTTCAACCTGAAGAAATTGTTTCTGATAATGGTGAACCTGAAATCAGAGAAGCTTTACCTGAGTATGTTATTGAAGCACATGGTGAGCCTGAAGTTGTAGAGGAATTGCCTGAAGCAATTATAACGGATGTCGGTGATGCTGAAATTCAAGCTGAGTTACCAGAATATGTAATTTCAGAAAAAGGCGAACCTGAAGTTCAACAATCTTTACCTGAAGGTGTTGTAACTGAAAAGGGAACACCAGAAATTCAAGCTGAATTACCAGAAGCAGTTGTAACTGAAAAAGGTGAACCTGAAGTTCAGGCTGAATTGCCAGAAGCAGTGATTACTGAAAAAGGTATTCCAGAAGTTCAACAACCTCTTGATTCAGCGATTGTTAATAATGAAGGTGAAACCGTTATTGTAAATACTGGTGAACCAGAAGTTCAACCAGCCTTACCAGAAGCAGTTGTTACTGAAAAAGGTGAGCCTGAAGTGCAAGCTGCGTTACCTGAAGCAGTGATTACTGAGAAAGGTACACCAGAAGTTCAAGCTGAATTGCCTCAAGCTGTTATTTCAGAAAAAGGCGAACCAGAGGTTCAAGCTGCGTTACCTGAAGCAGTGATTACTGAGAAAGGTACACCAGAAGTTCAATCTGAATTACCTCAAGCTGTTATAAGCGAAAAAGGAACACCTGAAGTACAACCTGCTTTACCTGAGTATAAAGCTCCAGAAAAAGCTCCAGAAAAAGTTGTGACTGAAAAAGGCACACCTGAAGTTCAAGCTGAGCGTCCAACATATAGAACTCAAACGGTTGCAAAAAGCACTGTTGAAAGTATTCCTGCTCCAACAAAAGAAGTTATTGATAATAACTTAGAGATTGGTACGAATAAAATTGATAATCCAGGTAAGGATGGACGAATTGTTCGTCGTTATGAAGATGTTTTAGGTGAAGATGGTAAAGTGTTATCATCAACACTAAAAGATGAACAACGTGTTGAACCTATTACTAGAATCATGCGTGTTGGTGGTAAAGCTAAAAATGGTGAAGCTAGTGAGCGAGGGATGTACAGACTGAGCGAACATGCAAAAGACATTAAATTAGTTTCATTTAGACAAGATGTTAAGTTGTCAGCTGAAGAAATTAAAGCTTTGGGTCAAGATGAAATTACTAAACGTGGAGATGAGAATCTAGTTAACAGTATTGTTTATACAAAAGATGACCCACATCTTTATCATGCTGCTAACGCTCCGTTATCTGATGAAACGATTGCTAAATTTAATGATGGTACTTATATCAATCATAAGAATGTAGGTTTAGAAGTCTTGAAGCTTGTTAATGCTGAACGTAAACGACTAGGTAAACATGAGTTGAAATGGTCTGAAGGCTTGTATAAATTGAGTACAATTCGAGCTAAAGAATTGGTTAATAATGGTAGCATCGGATTTTGGAATAATGACGGTAAGATTATGTCTCACGTTCGTGATACTAAGGGTACACCATGGCATACAGTGACAAAAGGAACTGAGTACGCTAACCGTGGTATGGGTGAAAACCTAGCTGGACGTACATTACCTTATAATGTTTATCAGTTATTTAGTGAAAAGATTATTGCAAATCAATTATATAATCAATGGAAAAATTCTAAAGGTCATTATGCTAATATGATTGCTGATAATTATACTGAATTTGGATTTGATTATGGATTATCACAATTTTGGCGTAGAAATAAAGTTGATGTTGACTACTTCTCACAAGGATTACATGGAGTTCAACTCTTTGCGATATAAAAAAACCAGCGAATGCTGGTTTTTCTTTTACTTCAGTGCGTAAAAGTTGGATTATAATATTTAAATTGAGTAGGTTACGACACAAACATAATAGTTGTCAGTGTCACATGTGATGGATGTGTTTAGAATTTTGACTGTTCTGTTTGCGCACCAATAGTTAATGTTATGTTCTAGTGTGGATAATGAGTTTGATGTGAAGATTCTTACTTGTTGCATAAGTCTGACCTTTCTAATAGATTAAATCTGAAATTTCAAAAATATCATGATTTTCAACATAATTTAAGAAGAAGTCTTTTTTATCTTCATCTTGGATATCATTATCATCACAAATAGCAGAAATCAGATGTTCACACATGTAGAATGATTGGTATACTATGAAGCTTTCTGTTCTTGTAAAGATATCAGATGGTTGGTCAATGAAGATATCAATGTCTTCTTCTAGGAAGTCATCCCAAAAAGCGTGTACGTAGTTGATACTTTTAATTTTGTTATAGGTCATTGTACCGTCAGCCATAGCGGCATCAAAGATGTAATTGGCTTCAAGTGGTGTGTTTGTATCAATATTTTCGTTTACCCAGTCAACCATATAATCGATTACAAATTCAATGAATGACCGTTGGTCAAGAGGTTTGAATGCTTGTGTATTTAGATTATATGACAATAGACGTTGGATTTTTTGTGTTTCTGGGTCTGACGCTTGATAGACCAATGTTTTTTCTAGTTCACGATTAAGGTCAAGTAACTCATCTTGAGTTAGTGCACTGAAAGGTTTGTTTAAAACATTGTTGACAACTTTTTCGTTAAGATGTTGAGATTGGAATTGGATAGTTGATGTCATGGTTGTGTTACCTCGATATATTCGATGGTTTCTGTACCATCAGGATTTTTGATAATGTTTTCTTTTTGAAGAATTGGTTCACAATTTTCATCATATCCAAGTGGAACACCAGACCAATCTTCAAATTGTGCGATTTCGTGGAGAATTTCATTTCCACCATATGAATCATAGATTGTATATAATTCAAAATCATTAAATGGATATTCATCATCATCAGATTTGATGTCATCAAGATGATTGTTGAATCGTTCTTCAGCATTATCGGGAGCGTTTATCCAGTCCAATACAATCCAGTCTGTATCGTAATTGTAGAATTGTGGAGATTGGACAAGTTTTAGCTCCCATTTGCTATTTGAAAATTCATTTTCAAAATAGTTAATGTAGACTTCAGCGATTTTTTCTAAGTATTCCTTGAAGTCTACTGAAAAATCAACATTAATAGTTTTATGATATTTGTTTTTAAGTTTTTTTTGATATTCAAATAGTTCGTATTCTAATGACTCGTCATGTAGCCAAATTGTGTTATATAAACCTGAAAATAGACCTTTTTCGGTTAGGTTTACAGTAAATGTGTTAGATTTAGGCATTTTAGGTTCCTTTCTAAAAAGCATTTGTTTCAAACATTTCGTTCATATCTTTGAAATAGCTATTTGTTCGACCCATATATGTAATGTAAATGTCAGTTAGGTCTTCAGTTTGGTAATCTCTTTCTACGCAAATGAAATCTGAAATTTGGTAATAACTAGCACCGTATTCAGCTGCATCGTGAATAGCATTAATAAATTCGTAAATAATGGTGTTTGGAATTTTATCAAGTTTAAATTCAGGATTTTGTGATTTAATTTCGTCGATGAGTTTAGAAATATCATTTAAAAATGTTTTAACAGCATAATATTCATCTTGTTGTTTGATTTCGATATCATTGATATAAGCTTTGAATTGCATTTCAACTTTATCTGTATAGTAGTTAGACATTTGAGGTTCCTTTCTTATTGGTTCAGAATAAATGACGATTTTTTATCCATCAAGTCAATTCGATAAACCATGTCTTTTCGTTCAACAATGATTTTGCAATCAATTTTGTTATCACGAAGTTTTTTGAATAGCTTTTTATTCGGATTGATGGCTGTTGGGAAACCGACATTTGATAGCATGGTGTAATCACCTGTGGTGTCACCATATGCGTAAGATTTTTTAAGGTTAATATCAAGTACGTCTTCAATTAGTTGAAGTGTTTTCTTTTTTGATTTTGAATCCCACATGGGTTTCACATTACCTGTATATTTGTTATCAATAGTTTCGTAATCACTTGCAAACCAAGTTGTTACACCAAGTTTGTCAGCCATTTTTTCAACTAGAAATGACGGTGAGCCTGAAATGAAGATTACTTTGTGCCCTTTTTCTTGGTGTTCAAGAATTTTGTTTCTAGTATATTTGTACACTAATTGATATTGTTTTTCGATGACTTTTCTAGCGACAAAATCAATGTCTTCAATAGATTTATCTTTTAGATATTTTGTATAAGTGTCAACTGCTGTATACATATAGTCATCGTAATCCAATTCACGGTTTTTCCATTTTTTTTTGACATCTTTGATTTCGTCTTTAGCGTTTTGTGGGAACACGTCATAATCAACGCATTTTTCTAGATGCTGAAGTAGTAGCGAATCACGAAATACAGTTCCATCAATATCAAAGATAGCTGCAATATTAGACATTTGACTTAGTTCCTTTCGTTTTGTTTTCTTTAATAAGGTATATAATTTGAACAATGGCTAGTACGTCTGCTATAATTACACCTGATTTTTCAAATAAAGTATAATTATTTGAGAATAAAGTGGATATTTCAAATAAAATCAAAAGAGTTGACCAAAATGCAATTTTCAGTTTATTGTAATTATTGTTTTTATATTTAATGAAAGTTGTAATTAAACTGAAAGAAATAATTAACACTGTAATTAAATTCAGAAGAAATGATATTGTTAAGAAAATCATATTGTCATGACTTAATGTGAAACGTGCAACATAATAGAAAACTAGAATTGTTAATGGTATAAGACTAAGAATTGGTTTAATTAACGGTTTCTTTTGTAATAGTTTTTTAATCATTTTCTTTCTCCTTGTTTGAAATATTGGTGAATTAATGTGAATATATAAATTGTTATAATCCCATTAGCCATTGTAATGGCAAGTCTTGTTTGAGGGATTGTGGTTAAATATTCAACGATTAATGCTGAGATTGTCCATAATATTAATTGGATGAAATCTTTCAGGTTGTTTGATGACATCCAATATTTTATTAAGTTGACCACATTAAACAATATAATTAATGCTGTCATAAAATTTACAATGAAAGCTAGGCTGATAACTAATAAACTGTTTTCGTTTAGCATATTGTTTACACTCAGATAAATGATTAAAATTAATAATGGAATAAAACTCAATAAAAGTGGTGTTAATTTCTTTACAGTTTTTGTAAGCATTTGTAACCTTTCTAATCACCACTTAATTTCCTTTTGACCTAATTTTTTTAATTTTTGATTTGTCCAAGAAAATGGTTTTGAATTGAAAAATCCTTGATAGGCAGATAGTGGTGATGGGTGGGGAGAGTAGTGAATCAAATCGTTGGAATTAAGATAATATTTAATCTTTTGACCATAAAATTTTGCATTATTGCCCCACATGATGTAAATAATATTGGGATTTCTTGTTGCTAAATATCTAATTAAGTTATTTGTGAAAGCTTTCCAATACTTTTTGTGAGCATTTGGTGCTTTTTCTGGTACGCTAAGTGCTGTGTTTAGAAGAAACACGCCTTGTTCGTGCCAATCTGTAAGGTCTGGATTGGTGCGTTCAATTCCTAAATCTGATTTCAATTCTTTAAAGATGTTTATTAATGATTTAGGTGTTTTCACGTCAGGATTGACGCTGAAAGCCAAACCCATTGCTTGTCCTGGATTGTAATATGGGTCCTGACCCAAGATAACAACTTTGATATCTTGAGGTTTAATGTCAAATACACGGAAAATATTTTCAGGAGATGGATAAATTGTTTTTTTTGATTTATCTAGCATATCCATCAAATAATCTAAATCTTGTGCTTTAAAAAATTCAGACCATGATGATGATTTGACGTGTTCTAGTGCTTGTTTGTATGTGGACATAGATATTTCTTTCTAATTAGAAAAAGTAGTTTAGAATTTCTAAACTACTTTGTTGAGCGTGTAATAAAGTTTTGAATCGTTTTCATCAATTCTTCTTTATATTCATCTTTTTCCAAATCGCTGTATGATAAATTCATATCATCAACGTTAAGATAAACTTGAGCGACTAATTCATTTCTAGACAAGAAGTAGTAGGTTCCTAAATCAACTAATACTTGGTCAATATTTGTTGGTCTTGTAATATCGATATAAATCTGTCTCATTTGGTCAAATTTAAAGTTTTCAGAATCAAATACTTTTGTTAATGTTTGTTCATATGTGTTTTCACAATCATTCATTTTTCTTAGATTAAATGGACTAAGTGATGGTTGGTATTTATAACCAAAAGTGGTTCTTAAGTCTGCATGATTACGAATGATATTATGATACATTGGAACATTTTTGTTAACTTTTTTGTATTTCATGCCGTTTAATTTATTATAATCAGGCGAGATATAGAAAGTGTTATAAACGACACCTGTCATTTGACCTTTGTAAGATTTTGACATATAGTTGAATGTCAAGGTTTTTTGAGTAACAACCTGACCACTATTAATATTTCTATTCATATCATCTTGATTGTGATAAATTTTGTTAATGTTATTAAATAATTTATCAGAGTCGTTTTCTAACTGTGAAGTTGATACGTATTGATATGGGTTTTCCATAATTTGGTTTAAGGTATCAACTAATTCCAAATTGTATTGAAACTGATAAATTTTGGCTTTATTATATGAATGTTGAAGTTTAGCTTGACCATCTTCAATTAAGAGATTGAAATGTTCAATATTTGATTTAGGTGCATCAAAATTTTGTTCAATTGTTAATGAACTTTTTGATTTTGAATTATAATCTTCTTCAAATAAATCATAATCAGAATACATATCAAGACCATCCCAAGGGTCTCTTTCGACAATAGCATGAGGAATAGTTGCTGCTAAATAACATGTTTGGTTATTGTCATAACATATGTCTCCAAGGAAGTAATTTAAATCATCTTTAAGTTGTTTGATTGTGTCAAATTGAACAGTTCGATAATCATCGATATCATTCAATTCGATATAAATTGAACTTAGATGTAATAGAATTTTATTTTGACTTAGAGCAATAGTGAGGTTTGTTGAGAAATTGTGTTTTTTTGATAACTCTTTTAAATCGTTGATAAAAGATGATGGTGTTAATTGAAAATAAGTCATATTTTGCTCCTTTTAATTAAGAAAACCATGATTTTTATCATGGTTAGTTTTTGTTTTTAATTTTGATTTTTGATAACTTCGTTTGCATAAATTGCGTCAGCAGCAAGCATGTATGGTATCACATAGATGTTTGCCAAGCCCATTGTGATGAAGCTAAGTAGAATCCATGGGATAAAGCTTAGACTTAACATGAATCTATCTTGTTTTTTACCATTCATTAGACGTCTACTGTTTGTAATAGCATCATTGTAACCTATTTGGTCGTTATCTTTAGCGAAATAGATAGCTAATCCATAAGCATATCCTTTAATGATAGCGATAAAGATACCTGCTAGTGGGATAAGAGCCCATAATATTGTGTATAAGCTTACTAATAAATAGACAATGAATGATTTTAGGTTGATACTATTGATGATATCGCTGAATTGATTTTTGAAACCTTGTCGAATTTCTTTTCGTTCGTTTATGATGTCGTAGATATATAACATAGAACCGATTTCAAAGAAGGATATCACGATAGATAACGGTATGTTCAATTGGTTCAGTGTCATGTTTTCACCAAATTGATTAATAACGGCTAAAAGACTAGCTATTGTTGGAATTAAACCAATTGTAATCCAAAGATTGTTGGTTTTTATTAATTGTTCAGCTTTAACTTTTATTTCGTATCTTTGTTTCATAAATTTTTCACCTCAAAATATTGTCAAGGTTAATATAACATATTTCAGTATGATAGTCAAACTATTTTAAGATTGTTTTTGATTTTATTATTGAAAATCTTTTTGAAACCAAATTGTTAGACTTTGGTGTTCTAAATAATATGGTAAATTATGAATTGGAACGATTTCAATTTTTCTTTCGTCCATATAATATAGTGCATGTTTTTTGTAATAAGTCAATTGGGTCAAAATTCTTTGCTTCAAAATAGTTTTGATGTTTACAATTTCAGCTTTTTTGGAAGACCATAAAAATCCAGCTTCTTCAAATTCTGGGTCAAACCATACTTCACGATTGTGATTGAAGTAGTGATTGACATAACCTAATGTTTCCGCATTTTTGATAATCTTTTTAATTTGACAATACATAGATTGAGTTAATGGTTCTAACTTTGGAATATTTAATTCAGTTTTAATCATTTCTAAATTTGGTTTAGACATCTTACTTTCCTTTCAAGTGGAAGAATTTTAAATTCACTGTATTTGTTTTTAGTTAGGTTTTTCATAAAAAAAATCGGCACCATTACGGTGCCAATTTGTTGGTAAAATTAGTTTTTACGAAGTAGTGTTACTACTGATGCGATGAGAACTGTTAATCCAATGATAAATAATAGAGTAGATGATGATTCACTTGTGTTTGGAAGCGTTTTTGTGCTTTCAGATTCTTGTTTTTGGATAACATCATTTTCAATTTTTTCCACTGAAGTGTTTTCAACAGGAGTGTTTTTCTCTGAAGAATCTTTCACTGGAGTAGTTGGTGCAGTAGTATTTGGTACGGGAGTGTTATCTTTTGGTTTATTATCTTTTCCAACAGGTTTTTCAGATGTTGGAGATGTTGGAGTTTCTTTTGGTTCTTCTGTAATCTTCAATTCAGGCAAATCCAAGATTGGTGCTGGTGGCATCATCGGAATGTCTTCAATTGGAAGGTAAGGTTTTTCCAAAATTGGAGCAGGTGGAAGAAGTGGAATATCCTCTAACGGAAACTCTGGAACTTCAAGCACTGGTGCTGGTGGCATCATTGGGATGTCTTTAATATCCAATTCTGGAATTTCAACAACAGGTGCGTCATTAGGAAGTTCCCATGTTGGCTTAGTTGGTTCAACTGGTTTGGCAGGTTCTGTTGGTTTCTCAGGTTCTGTTGGTTCAGGTTTGTTTTCACCAACTGCGTCACCACGACCACCAACAAGAGATACACCGATTTCATGTTTAGCTGTGACATCATCAGATGTTAGTGTAACTTTATTAGTTGGGTTAACACTGTCTTTAACTGGTTTTGTAAGTTTAGTCTTGTAGTTAATGTAGACTATTCGTTCCAAACGATTAAGTGTTAGTTCAAAACCGTTTTTATTTTTAACCATAGATTTTACAAGTTCTTTTGCGTCACCTGCTTCAATCCAAGGGTCAACACTGTCAACGTATTTTACTTCAAGATAGTCATCTACGAGTTTCTGGTTATCACTCATAGTGTCAAGAAGTTTGACAACGTTTAGGACACGACGTGCATAGTTAACACGTACAGTCCAGTTGATAACTGTTGGGTCATCTTTGTCTTGACTACCCCATTTAGCAACTAATTCATCTTTACCGATTTCTTGTTCGGCTGCAATATTAGTTGTTACAATTGTGCCATTAAAGTTGATAGATACAGGTTTACCTGATTCAACAACATCGGTCCAACGTGCATCAAATGTTAGTGACATTTGTTTGTTGAGTGGATGATTTTGGAAATAATTGTTAAAAACGGTTGTTAATTTACCTGATTCTGAATCAGCGTGAGCTGTACCCACAACGTCTTCAGTTGGGTTTTTAACATCAAAATCAAATGATGTTTGAAATTTGACTTCTTTAGGTAAAGTAAGAACAACTTTATCACCTTCGTTAACTGAAATTTCATCTGGAATTGTAATATTTTCATATTTAACCTTGAAAGTATTGTATTTTCCAGCACCAGCTGATTGGTCTACTGTTACCTTTGGATTAGTCACAGTAATTTCTTTATCAGTTTTTGTAACATGTGTTTCAGCTGTTGAAGTCGATGTTGAAGGCTGTTCAACTGTTGTTTTAGCAGTAGTTACAGGTGCTTCAGTTGTTGGTTCAACAGATGTTGTTTCAGCAGATGTTGGTTCAACACTTGTTGGTTCCTGTGTTGATGTGACCGTCGTAGTTGGTTCATTGGTGGTCGTGGTTTCATCAGCTTTAACGTTTGCTGTCGCGAGTAACGCAAGCGATAGTGTGAGTGTAGTAACAAGGGTTACTTTTTTCATAATTTTACTCCTTATGATTTGTAATTTCTAGACTAAAATCGGCACAATAATTTGTGCCAATTTATAGATTTTAATTTTAATAAGTTTTATTTGACTTCAAGTCCGACATAGAAGTCAGGAAAATATCCAATATTAGTGTGATAGGTTTCAATGTAATAATTTTTCTTAATTGAAAATTCAGGACTATCATCATTATTACACTTAAGATTGTTTTTGTGTGTGATAAAAGATTCCATATCATCAACATTTCCTGCTATGTCATCAACATAGTTGAATTCACCAATGTGTTTAGAAATGAAGGTTTGTTCAAATAGTTTATTAATGATATTGTTGGCTGATTCAGTTTCGTAATCAGCTAGAGGGACACGTTCAATGACGTATCCATTTAATGTTGTGACAATGAAATTTAGTTTGTTTTTGACCATTATTTGTCTTTTCCTTTCCAATAAAAATCAATTATTTTAACAGTTTTAACAGCTTTTCGTTTAAAAACTGTTGTTTTAATTTTTGCATCATAGACTTCAATTTTATCGATTTCGTATAATTTTTTTGCATTATCATAAACATGATTTTCACCCATATAATAGGTGTCTGATGTGTCATGTTTTTTGTTTAATTTCAGGACCTTGAACTTTTCGGTTTCTTTAATTTCTTTAAAATTGTAAGAGACCATTGTGTAGACTGATTCTGATGATGCAATATCATGGAATGTAAGAAAATCGAGATTTTTTGATGAATCGTAAATAATTTTTGGTTGAGATAGCTTGCTGATGAATGTGTATTCTAAATTTTTTAATAAAATATTTTCTTCACGACCAGTATGGTCTAGAATATCAGCAGGAATGACAATGGTTGTGAAAAATAATATAATGATTTGAGTTAAATTGAAATGAATATCATTTGGATTTGAAACGGTTTTGGATAGTGTGATAATTGCGATAAAATAAGATAGACAAAAGATTAGTCTTAATATTTTATAGTAATGTTTTGGAATAACATGGTCTTCTTGGTTATATAAAATAAATAGTAGTTTTGCAATCATGTATCACCTCATTTAGTTATGCAATTCTTTAATTTTATCAATAATCGTAGTATATTTTTCTGACATTTCGTTCCAAATTGTATATGGAACCATATCAAAAATAACACATTCTTTAGGTGTTAAATCAGGAAGTTGTTCCCAGATATAATCATGTAGTTTTTGAGCATAATCCTTAATAAATTGTCTTCGTTGAAGTTTGTTTGTTAACAAATCTTCTTCAGAGTTGGAATTTTCAATTAATTGGTTGAAATATTCGTATTTTAGATTTTCTTCTTTTATTAATTTTTTAAGTGTTTCAGTCATATTTTTCTCCTTTATATAAATAAACTCTATTAAAATGGCTACTAAATAGTAGCCATCTTTAAGAATTTATTTTAATGAATCAAGTTCTGCTTGAAGTTCTTCAAGTGATAGTGAAGCAAAAGCCTCAGCTTGTTTTTGGTCAATAAGTTCTTGCAACTGTTTACGTTTAGATGCAAGTTCAACACGTTTAAGCTTAGCTTCATTTTCTTCTTGACGTTGTTTGATGATTGTTTTTACAATTTCAAGCATTGTTTCAAGTTTATTGATTTCAGCTGTATTTTCTGATGTTGATTGAACAAAGCTTGTTGAACCTTGTTTTTCTTGGAATTGCTTATTGATTTCAATTGCAACAGCATCTAGGTTGACACCGTTGTTTTTTGTAAGTGGCAAATCAAACAAGTCTTCGAGTGACAAAACGCCACGTTTTGATGGGAAGCGCCATTTTTGTTCAAGTGCTTTTAGAATTGTAGTAGTATTAAGTTCCATAAGTAAATACCATCCTTTTTTTAATTTATTTTATTATTTAATTGATACGTGGACAAGTTCTTTGCGTCCATTAGTATATGTTAGACGTAGAATTAGGTTAGCATCCATTGTTTCTGAGAAACCGTAACCTTTAGCTACATCATTAGATTCAAAATCAACAGGTTTAATTTTAAGTTTTGAACCTAGAATTTCGGTAACTTTACGGTGAGGTGTAAGTTGCGAGTTTAATTGTTCGTTAAAGAATCCACGAACTGGTTCATTAACTTCAACATCTTCTGTGAGAAGAATAAAGTGTTTGTTACCAATTTCTTTTTCCCATGTGTTTGGTGACATAAGAACATGTTTAACTTCAATGAATTTGTCACTTGAGATAGATTTTCCTTGAGAAACAAGGTCTTCATCAATGTTTGTTAGTTTGACTGAACCATTTGTTTTTTCAAATGTTAGGAATTCTTTGTGTTTAACATCGTTATGTGGATATGTAAATGTTACGATTTCTTCTCTTGTAGCGAATTGAAGTTTGAATCCTTGAGACTCATTTGTACGTTTTTGATAATTGTTTACAACAACACGATATTCACCATCTTTCAAATCGTATATGTTTTCCCAGAAAATGTTTTCAACAGGTTCAGGTACAATGTCCCATGCGTTAGCATCAACATCTAGTGTTCCACCAAAATAGTTACGGTTACCGTAGTAAATTTTACCTCGAGAACCTTTTTTGTATAGAGACAAATCAAGGTCATCTTTGTTATCCCATGATAGAGATACACGAACATCACCATCTACGTTACCACCTGCGTTTTTAACACGCATAGTAACTGCATCAGCTGTATCTGAATTGATGTAAGCCCAAGATAGTGTGTTTGACCACAAGAATGGAGATGGAGCATCTTGATTTACAGCTTCTGTAAGAACAAGTTGATTAGCTTGAAGTGTATTTGTTGGTAGTAGTTCGAGTTTTTGTAAATCTTTTAATTTAGCTAACAAGTCTTTAATTGACATTTCTTTAGCATCTTCAATTTTTGTTTTCTTTGTTGATGCTTTGGAATCTTTTGTCATATCATCAAATACGTTGAGAGCTTTTTGTTCTTGAGAAGTAAACAAGATTTTGTCAGCTGGGATATCGGTTAGTTTAGCAGCACGTCGGTAGATGCTTTCTAGGAAACCTAGTTTTTCTAGTGTTTCTTTAGCGTCTTCAACCATTTTGGTTGTAACGATTGATTTTGGACGTTTGTAATTATGTGGAGCAACCTTAGATTCATATAATTTAATAGCAGTTTCTAAATCAGTACCATCGTATAGGTCAGAAATAAGAGTTCCAATTACGGTACTACGGTATCCAACAGAACGACCATGCTTGATTGCATTAAACCATAGATATTCTTCTGATGGATTTTTGTCATAGTCTTCTTTTAAAGCAACCCATTTTTGTAGATTTGACAAGAATTCTTGTCCACGGTAAAGGTTGTTTTCTTGAATAAGGTCAATAACTGTATGTAGGTCTTCAATATTTACTTCTTGAACTGTACGCTTCAAAACATCATGAGCGTCACGAGCTTCGTGTTTTTTAGTGTCAATATCTCTTGTATTGACTAACTTGTCAGGTAGTTCAACGTAATAATGTTCCCAAATAATGTTTGGGTTTTCATTATCAGCATTTGGTTTATGACCTGCAATACGTTCTTTTTCAAGATAAATATCTACAATTTGACCATTATGAATAGCGTTTGATAACGCTTCACGAGCGTTTTCAAATAGTGTGTGGCTTTCGAAATCCCATAGGCTTACAAGTTTGTAATCAGGCGTAATCATAGCTAGATTACCAACACGTCGAATGAAGTTGTGGTCGTAAGTGCCATCGAAATAACGACGTTCACGGAAGATTGGGTTATCATCTGGTTCGATATTTTCTAAGTAGGTTTTGAATAGACTAACTTGAGGTGCTACTCGAACCAATGGGTTTCCTGATTCAACCATATAGTTAAATTGTGCCATGATTTCATCAGCGAAATCATCAAAATGTTTGTTTAGACGGGTATATTGATTAGTCATTTTGTGTTTCCTTTTCTTTATTATAATAATCAATTGCGTTGAGCCAAAACTGCCATGATGAGTTATGAATATTGTTGTCATCATCATCTAAGAGTTGTTTTACAGTTAAGTTGCTGATAACATCATCTAAAATTGATGCTAATTTGTCAGTTTCAATATTATTGAAAATTTTCATATTTTCAATCTGATTTTCAGCTTCTTTATGTTCTAATGATAAGAACATATCATGAACAAAGTCTCTGATAATACGTTCATATTTATTGGTTAGTAATTCAGATTCATATTTATCTTTGCAATCATTAAGAAGTTTGATGTTTTTATCAATAAATACACAGATTGTGTGTTTTTGTTCTTGATTTAAAGTTGAATATTCTGTAATGATATATTCATCTTTATTTATAGAGTTTTCAAGTTCACCAAAATCTAGATTTTTTGCTGATGCGAGGTCAGGCTTGACATTACCAATAAAATCATCATTTGAGATTTTAAGGATTTTATGCATAATCCATGTGGGTCTATAATTGTTTTCGTATTCATATTTGTCTAGATTTTTAATAGCGTTGTTTAAATTCTCTGAATTTGTATTTGTAATACGGTTAATTAAATCAATTATTTCTTGTTGAGTATATAGTTCATTATTTGGTTCAATATGAGGACCTTCTAGATAATACAACTTGATTTCATATGTTTTCTCCATAATTTTCCTTTCTATAAACTAAAAATAACCCGTATATAGAATACGGGTTAAGTTTTATATTTATTATCGAGATGTTTTAGGTCTAGTTTTTTTATCGACAGGTGTTACGTCGATTGCTGTTTCAGCAATGGCTTCACCCATTTTGCGACCTGTAAGTGTAGCAGTAATCAAATCTTTGACATCTAGACCCATACCTTTGGTAACTTGGTCCATAGTAGTCATGATATCACCAACCATTTTAGCTGAGTTGTCACTACCATACATAGTAATTGAGTCAACATTTGAAAGTGGAGTAGCAACAGCTTTAGCGATTTCAGGAAGTGCTTTAACAAGCATTTCTGTAATAGCCGCTTCACCGTATTTTTTCATAGCTTCAGCTTTTTTATCAAGACCTTCAGCTTCGGCATCGAGTTTAGCGCGAATGGCTTGAGCTTCAGCTTCACCTTTAGCTTGAATTGCTTCGGCTTCTTGAAGTTGTGCGAACTTATCAGCTTCAGCTTTAGCACGTTTAGCTTCAGCTTCTTTTTGAGTTTCGAAAAGTTCAGCTTCAGCTTTGTTTTGACGTTCTAGTTTTTCAGCTTCAGCTGCTTGTTGACGAGCGTATTTTTGCGCATCAGCTTCAGCTTTAATGCTGGCTGCAAGTGATTGTTTACGAACTTCAACTTCACGTTCTTTAACTTTAGCTTCTTGTTCTTGTTTTACAATGTTGGCATTAGCTGATTGAAGCTCAATTTCCTTACGTTGAATTTCTTTTTGAATTTCATAAGCCGCATCGGCTTTGGCACGTTCTGTGTCAGCTTCAGCTTTAAGAGCAGCTTCTTTTTTAGCCAAATCATTTTGTTTTTGAGCAATTTCCAAATCAGCTTCAATACGAGCGTCATTTGCTAGTTTGTCAGATTCAGCTTGTTGTTGGGCGATTTCTTGTTGAGCGATAGCTTTAGCTTTAGCAGCTTCTTTACGGATTTTTTCAGTATTGTCAATACCGAGATTTTCAATAACATGGTTGCTATCAGTTAAACCTTGAATGTTGAAGGCAACGATTTCAAGACCCATTTCCTCTAGGTCTTTTGTGGCGTTCTTTTGTACTGTTTCTGCAAATTTTGACCTATCGGTAACAATTGTGGATAGTTCCATTTGTCCGATGATAGAGCGCAAGTGACCTTCTAGAGTGTCACGAATTTCATCAGCAATTTCATCTGATGATTTGTACAAGAAGTTACGTGTTGCAGCTTGGAATAATACTGGATTTTCTGTACCAATTTTAACTTTGACAGCAGCATCAACTTTAATGTTGATGTAGTCGTTTGTCGGTACATAGTCTGATGTTTTAACATCTACTGAAATCATTCCAGCTGTCATTGAATCTACACGTTCGAGAATTGGAATTTTCCAACCAGTTTTACCATGTAAGACACGTTGTCCACGAGGACCAGAAATAACTTTGATTTCTCCAGGACTAGCTGATACAAATCCTGCACCAATGAGAGCTAGTAGTGCGATGAGCAAAATTGCTCCGACAACAATGGCGATAATTGTGAATGGCATAAATGACCTTCTTTCTTAATTTGTTTCAAAAAACTAATCGGCACCATTATGGTGCTAACATTAGATTAGTTTTAAGTGTTTATTTAATGCTTTTACAATTTTATACAAAATTCTGAGACTAGGAGTTTGCTTTCTAGTTTCGATTTTATCTAATAATGAAATTTCAATTTGAGCTTTTTCAGCCAATTCTTCAAGAGTTAAATCTTGTTTTACACGTTCATTAATGATAGATGCAATAATATCGTTTTCAAGATTTTTTTCAATAATATCAGCAAATCTAAATTGCAAATAGGGAATAGCTACTGTGAATTTATTTTTGATTCTATAAAATTCTTTTTCAGGGTCATTTTCTATTGAGAGATGACTGGTGAGAATATCTTCATCAATAAAACAACCGTTTAAACTTAGATATTTTGTATTATCATTTTTTGCACTAATTATGTATATATCATTTGGTAGAGGATAAGAATCAATAACTTTTTGAAATTCATGATGAATTTTTTGAGCTTTATCTTTATTAAATAGTTGTGAAGCGTATTTGTAGTGTTTTAGAGATTTATTTTTATTATACCATTTTGCAAAATCTGAGATTTCTTGTTTTAATTCGTCTGTAATCATACTACCTACTTTCTAAGCAATGTGTGCATAGATTCTATCGATAGATGAATCGTACCAAAATTCTGGTAATTTATCGTATAGAATATCAGATTCAGAAAGTGGTACTTCATATAAATCAGTGGTTAACGTAATCTTCTTGATTCGGTCAACATCTGAATCAGTTTTATCAAATGCATCTTTGAATTCTTCGATATCCCATGAGCTTACTAATGATTCATAACAAAATGTTGATTTTTCAAAATCTGGATATCCTTTTTCATCAAAAACCCAGTTGATATTAACTGTTCCCTCAGACCAATCTAAAATATGGTCAATGTCTGTTGGTGTAAAACCAATCATTCCGTCATTTCTGTTGACATGAGATGAGTCATATGGTTGATTTGTTAACGATTCGATATATTTAATTGATTCTTCATACTGTGGTGCAATACCTGATACAGCTTGTAGACAAGCTAAGTTGAAGAAATCGAGTCTGTTTGAAGCTGAATTGTAGTATTGGTCATAATATTCTTTAACCGAATCTCTAAGGTTTGTAATTTCAACTACGGCTGAATCGGTATAAGCTGACCAGTGATAGTAAATTGCATTTGTGTCGATTTGGTCATCGGTTTGGACGAATGGTGTTGAGTTTAGAATTACGAGTCTTTGTCCCATTATTTAGGTCCTTTCTTATTTTGAGTTAGTTTCAATTTTATTCAAAAAATCTTGAATGTTTTGTTTTAGTTGTTGTTCGTCATTGATGACGATATAAGTTGAGTTTTCAACTTGATTTTGTAAACACATAATTTTGATAATGCTGTGTTCAACGCTTTCGGTTTTGACAAGTTGTAGAGTTGGAAATTCTTCTATGATATTAAGACAAATTTGATGTAAAATACATTCTTTGTTTTCTAATGAATTTTTAGCTTTAATTGTAGCGTCATTTAGTTTTGAGAATAAATCAGGTTTTTTGATTCCTAATTCAGGATAGTTGTTCAATGTTTCTTTTGATAAAATTTGATTAGCTAATTGAATGATATCTTGTCTTGTGGAATAATCATTCTCATTTTCATTGGAATAAGCTTCATTAGAAAATTTCATATTAATCGCATAAACCAAAATATCGGCTAATAGGTTTTGGTCAAAATCTTTGTTTGTCATTTATTCGTCCTCATAATCTTTTTCAAATTGTTCACGAATGTGTTCAACCCATTCTTCATCATTGGTGAAATAGACTTCTTGACCACTTGACCAAGAAGAAGTAGGTTTTTCCAAAACTACAACATAGTCATAAGTTACATTCTTAGGTTTTTCGTCCCAATCAATTTCGTTGAAATCGAATGGTCCGTAACCGATGAAATTATCGACTAAACAACCGTCATAGCATTGAATATCCATAATTCCATCTGGATATAGTTTCATTAGAAATTCATCAACAACGTGATAATTGTTGTAGAAATATTTTGTATATTTGTCATTTGGTGCTGTAAGCATGATATTCCTTTCTATTTGTATGAAACATAATTTTGAGTATCAATTTTCAATTCTTGTAAAATTGTATTATCTAGTTCAAAAGGTTTAGGTGGTCTGTTGAACTTGGTTAATTCGATATGCATAGTTGGTGGTTCTGTTAAATTTACCCATTTAGATTTTCCATCAATAGGAGAAAACACAATTTCTCGATATAAATTAAACATTGGGTATTTTTGTTCTACAATATCATACATCTGATATAAAAAGTATTTACGATTAGTATCGATATGTGTGATAACGATATCTAATTGGTCTGTGTAGGAATTTAGGAATTGAATTCTGTACTTATTAGATGATTCAAAATATTTGATATATTCATCAAACAATTTACTTTTTTGGTTTATTGAATCGATAAAATCTTGTAAGATAAGTTGATAATTCGATAAACTATCATAAGTTCTAAATTGGTTAACATAAATGTTTACAAAATTAGGGTGACTAATTTCGTAAAATGGTTTACCTTTAGGCATATAACGGTCTTCTTGAATTTTGACTGTGAAATCCCCTTGTGATTTTAAGTAATCTTCTAAATCGTCTAGTTGGTTTTGAAATTCAAACATATTAGTCAACCTCACTTTCGTCAACAACTTCAAGGTCATTACCGTGGAATCTACGAGCTAGACCGTATACTGGATTTGGTGAATAATCAAATCTTGAATTGTATTGTTTTAGTGTTACTTCATAAACTGGTGAGTTTTCGTCAATAATGATGTCTTTTTCTAGTTCAATTGATAGACCGCAACCTGAACCATGGATTCGATTAAAGAATCCGAAATTGGTTCCCTTATTGATTTTGACATTTTTATGTCGAGTGAGATTTAAAATTGCTTCAAAATCATCTGAATCAGGGATGGCAATAAGTTGACAACCTTCAAGTCCATTCATATAATCGAAAAGTTCTTCGTAAAGTGTTGTTAAGAATACTGATTTTTCACGTTTTTCTTCTGAAACTAAATCTTCACGGTTGTAACCTTGTGTTTGCATAAGCCAATCGATTGGTGTGTTGCGTTCATTTGTTAGAAATTCAGGTTCATCGAACATTTGGATAAAATCATATTCAATATCAGCGTAAGCGTCATCCCATGTTTCACCAAAATAAACGGTTAGGTCTTCTGGTGCAGAATGACGGAGAAGTGTTTCTACGTCGAGGTCATAATTCATGTTTTCATAAAAAATGTCATACAAGATTGGATATTCTTCACCATCAAGAACTTCTTTTATTTTATCGGCTAATTCATCTTGTTTTTCGTAGAAATCTCTAATAATGTAATCAATATCTTCGCATTCAATTTCATTGTATTCTTGGAAAAGATACCATCGTGTTGCTTGAGCAAAAGATTCAGCTTTTTCAAGATTTGCTAATTTGAGAATTTCTTCAAGTGAATTTGATGACAAATCATCTCTATAATCCCAATAATGTTCAAATTTTTTATTAGGATATTCTTCTTCTAAATATTTGATGAATAGGTTTTTAACATCATCAGTGGTCAAATGATTTGTGTCAAAATCTTCTGGTGCTGTATCTAGTGTGAATTTAATAAAGTTTTTTAGAAAAGATTTATCTAAAGTATCACTATCAAGCTGTTTCTTTAAAGTTCTAGCTTTAGCAATAAGTTCTTTATATTGAATTGGTGTAATAGGTAGTGTCATTTGGATGCTCCTAGTTTTATTATTTATTTAAACTTTTATTAAGATACATATTAATTATGTGTCTTAATAAAAATCGGTACCACTTGTGGTACAAAATAATAGACAAAATGAGAAACTCGATTACGAGTCTCTCAAAGAGTCTAATTTGCTCTCTACGCCATTTTGGCGATGGGTCGTCTATTTATATCAGATTGTTTTAAAATCGCGTCTAGAGCCATTCTGAGAAGTCTTAGATGTGTTTAGAGATGGTTACCAATCACCTGATGAACCACCACCATCAAATCCACCGCCACCCCAGTCACTTGATGACCAAGATGATGATGAATCCAAGCTTGATGAAAAACTCGAGCTTGAATAATCGTCATATGAACTATGACTACTTGAATGGTAATCATTATGGCTTTGTGATTTTAGGTCACTTAAATAGTTTGCAATAAGAAGTGTAGTCCATGTATCATTTGATACGAAGTTTACATTATTAGGGTAAAGTTTGTCTTCACCTTGATAATCATATTGTGAACGTTTTAGACGGTCTTCTTTTTGACGTTTTTCTTCTTCTAATTTTTTAGCTAATTCTTCAGCTTTTTTCTGTTTGTATTCTTCGATTCTCGTTACTGTCCATGATGAATTGTCTACAAAATTAGTATCGCCTGGATATAATTTATCATAACCGTTATATGAAAATTGTGAACGATTTTTGTATTCGTTTTTCCAAAAGTTCTTTGTTCGTTCACTAGTCCAAGTTTTATTTGGTTGAAAATCTGAATCTTTTGGTGTAAGTTTATCTGGACCATTATATGTGAATTTAGAACGTTTTTTATGTGATAATTTATTCATGAAATCAAAAGCTGATGGTAATCCAATAATCAAACCCATAATTCCACCAGCAATAGCCATAGCTTTTAAGATTCTTATAGTTTCTTTTTGTTGATATTCTTCAAAAGCATTGTTGTTAACTGAACGTTCACCTTGGTTAGAATTGTTTTCGAATTGAAAAATACCTTGACTATTGTTTTCTTTTTTTGGTTGATTGTTGGTTTTGATGTAATCTTGTATAAGATTAATCATGTTAATAACTGCACCATCATAATCTTCTTTGCGCATATAAGATTTAGATGCGCTTAAAATTGAATCAATGTTTGTTTTTGTTAATGATTTAGATGCTTCATTTGATGTTTCAATTCTAAACTTTCTATCTTTAATTGCAATAGCAATGAGAATACCTTTATTTGTATCAGAATATCCAATCTGCCAAGCTTTAGCAATAGCGTTGGCTTGGTCATCGATATTTTTACCATCCAAAGTATCAACGATGTATACAGCAATTTGTGTATCAGATGTTGAATTAAATTCTGCTAATCTTGATGATACTTTATTGGTAACATAATTTTTTGGGTCATATATACCATTAGTTGGTCTTTCAGGGATTTGTGTCTCAGCGTGAGCTGAGATTGGTTTGATTATAAAGAGTAATGGTAATAGTAGTAGTAAAAATATTGATTTTTTCATAAGGAACCCCTATTGTTTTTTGTAGAATTCATCCAATAATTTCTTACGTTTTCTGTTGTCAAGTGAATAAATGTTTGTTTCACCTAAGACTAAAAAGCCGTATTGGTCAATGAATTGATTAATGTGTTTACTTGTAGTTGTACCATAATTATAGTCATCATAGATTTTAGTAATATGATTATCTTTAATTTCTAGAATTGGAGATTCATAACTAAATAAGATGTTTCGGTCTTCAAGTGTGATATAAACACAATTAGGTCTAATTGATTTTAATGAAATGTTTGACATTTTTGATACCTCTTTATAATTTGATTAGGAAATCACTATACCAGTGTGAGTCATAACGAACACGATTATTCACGAATGAATATTGTTCAACAGCGTCGTCAATTTGGATGAATTCGATACCGTTTACTGTTTTTGTTTTAGAATTTTCATCTAAATTGAAATGTTTAGCTGGTAACCATAGTTCTTTAATGTTTAAAGATGTTAGATATTCATTGTTAGTTTGTTGGATATTATCAGTGATGTGAAGTTCAACATTATTAAAGAATGTATTGAGAGTTTCTAAATCATATGCGAAAAGAATTTCTTTGATTGGACTTAAAAGAATGTCTAAAGCATATTGTTGACCTATTGCATCTGCGTAAATTTCACGTTCGGAAGGTGTTAGATTTTTGTAATATTCAATTTGAGATAATTTACAACAATCATTAGCTGACATCATCAACCAATCTTCATTTAAAACATGTTCAGATTCATATTCTGCAAGTTTATTTAGAAAATAAATTTTTTCATTGTCATTAATGATATTTTTTAAAATTCTATTATCATCTTGAATAATTGAAATTTGTTCTTTGTTTAATAGATATTTAATTGCTTCATTTTTGTTAATTAATTTGAATGTGAAGTTGTCGATAAATTCCAAGAATGTATCTTTACGATATATATAATGGTATTTGACGTTATTTGATTGTTTAAGTTCTTCAATTGTTGAATCTTCGATAACATATTTATTGTCCATGAAAAGTTTACATTGATGTGGGAGAACACTTAATGTATTTTCAGTTCCAATCAGAAAATCACCAGCTCGAAAACGAGCTTCTTTAGGATTGCATTCGTGCGTGATTTGCATTACGATATTTTTTGTCATGTTAAAACTCCTTTATGTGATAATTTCTATATATTGTTCAGTAAAAGCATCCTGATTATTCATATAATAATTAAATGTTTTTAGTGTAATTTCGTCATATAAATATTGATATAGACACTCGTGTTGTACTTGAGGGTCGAGAGCTAATAGTTCATCAATGTTGTGTAAGAAATCTTCTTTAGTGTAGAAATCATTATGGTAATTACAAATATCGTAAATAAATGAATCGAATGTTTGGTCAATTAATTCATAGATATGTGTTTTGATGCCATCTGATGATTTTAGATATTGAATGTGATTAAAGGTTTTCAAATCATTCATTTGTTTTAAAAACTTATTGATTTTGAGAATTTCTAATTCTGAGAAATCATCTTCTAAAATCAAACCGTCGATTGAAAATGGTGATTTTTTATAATCAACTTTTTGTCTGACGGGAATTGGTTGAATGCCTGATTCCATTAAAAGACTATTTAATGTTTCAAGATTTGGTTCATTTAGTAATGAATCAACATCTGAATTGGTTTCATCTAAATATTCATCTAGTGTGTATTCGCTATGAGAAATACCACCTTTATCTGAATCATCGTCTTTTAATTGGTAATCTAAGATGTTATTGTAAAATGCGTTTTGATTACATACTGGACATGGTGGATTTAAAAGAATTTCGGATTTATTTGTAATCTGGATTTCTTGGTCACCATGGTAATTACAGTTGGAGCAGTAGTAGTGTCTAATGTCTAACATGGATATCCTTTCTAATTTTCACTGATTTGTGTAATGAGTTTGTTAAAACCATTAGTTTTTAGAATGATGAGTGGTTTACCATAAAGGTTTTTTGTTGCTTCGTATGAAAAATCTACATATGGGTCATTCGAATAGATGTTTTTCACTAATTGATTGTTAACTACATGTTTATCAAGATTGAAATAAGCTTTCTTTAAAGATAAAATAGGATGAATTAGTTGTTCATCTGGAATATCAGATAAATATTCAGGGTTGATATTAAAAATCATCAATAATTCTTTAATTGAATCTTTGATAATGTTTTCTAGAACATTGGTTGATTTATTAGTCGTTAAATCATCATTTTTAAATTCAACAGAAATAAAATCTTCATCGTCTTTTAAATCTAACCATTTGATTTTTGAAATCCATGTATAATCTTCTAAAAGTTTTGAATGAGCTTCAAATTTGAATTTATCATTTTCATCTAATGAAATTGTTAATGACCATAAATCTTTATTAGATTTTAGGGTGATACTTGTTTTATTAGATTTTAAGTTATCAATATAATCGTTGATATTTTGATGTAAATCTTTTAGTTTTTGTACATCATTTGGTAAATCATTACCCTCATAGAAGATGTCATATTCTTCTAGTTCAATAAAAATTTGTTCAATGTTAACAAGTATTTCTTCTTGAAGTGTAATGGAGAGTGGAGCGAAATTGACATCGATGTTATCGTTCATGTTGCTGTAAGAAAAGTACATAGTGTTTCCTTTCTGTAATTCTTTATTGTTTGTTAATTTTTTTCTAGTAAACAAATCGGCACCACATGTGGTGCATTTGTTTATCAAGATATGTAACTAAAAAGAAACCTAGTTTTGACGCTAGGTTTTTGTTTTTTATTAATCAGACCAAATGCCAACTGGTTCACCATATTGGTCAAATGGTACGCCACAATCGGCTAAAATTGCATATGCGTTTTCACGTTCGATACAATTTTTGCATCGAATATCGCATTTGTCATATTCAAAGCCATCTTCGTACATTTCTTTGTAGAAATCTTTATTGATTTCACGTCCGCATTCGTAACATAGATGTTTCTTTTTCTTATTTTTTGTCATTGTCAAATTTCTCCGCAATTAGTTTAGCTGTATTTTCAATATTTTTCAAGTTGTTATCAATTTCTTTAATTTTAGTTGATACTTTTTCTTTGAAAATATTTTCAATATTGAAATTTACGATTTCTTTGTCGGTTAGAATTACTCTAAAACCGATGTTTTGGTAATTATATTTAATTTGAACAGTGTTGTCGATAACATATGTTTCGATTGGTTTAGCTGATAATCGAGTATCATTTAGTAAATCTAAAAACTCGTCAGATGACACAAATTTTGATAACAATGTGTGATTTACATTTTTAATGAGATTAATTTGTTGGACGTTTGCACGTAATTGTTGAATGGTTGTTATGTTTGTCATGAATCACCCCCAAGTGATATAAGTGATTTTACCGATATTATTTTCGTAATCGAAATCGTCTGGTAAAATGTCACCAAATTTTTGTTTGTAATGATTGATACAATCTTCTTTAGATTTGAATGGAGTTGAATATAGATTTGGTACGCTGTGGTCTCCAATTAGAACTAAGAAGTCTTCAGGCAAAGACCTATAATTCCCTTTCAAGTTAATGATTTCAGGGTCTTCAGCGTCAGTGACGAGAACTAGTGAATCATTTTCTTGATATTGTACATTGTCTAAAAAGTCATATTAATCATTATTTTCATATAAATCTTTATATTTTGATGCGAGTTGTTTAATGATGTAATTGTATTGTTCGGAACCGTCAGTTGGAATAGCAAGTCCGTAATAAGTGATTGCGTAATTGTGCATTGACATGGTTTAATGTCTCCTTTCAATTATTCAAATGTCTGTGTTAGCCATGCTTCTAAAATTTCTTCATCATAAGGCTCATAGTCAATACGATAAGTTGTTTCTAAATTTCCATAGGCGTTAAAACGGATATATGGGTCGTTCCAGTTTCTGATGTCACCGAAATAGGTTGCTCGAGCAGCTTCTTGTGGGTTATTACCGAAATAGATTTCGAAAAATTCATCATCAAATGGAATCCAGTCAATAATGTTTTCTTGGTATTCTGTGTCCAGTTTATTAAAAACATCTTCAAGACTTGAATCAGCTATGTTTTCTTCTTCGTAAGCTTCTTGAATGTTTTCTAATTGTTCTTTTGCATTAGATTTGTGGAACTCACGTATGTCGTATGGAGCGTAAACAATGATTTCTCTATCTAGAATTGGAAACACAATATAATTGACGTGTGTAATTTCATCAGGGCAATCATCTAATGTATATTCTTTTTCTTCGAAATTAATTTTGAAGCGAATTTCTTCCATGGTTAGTCTCCTTTTTATTTGTTTGTAAATAAACCGTAAGTTTTTAATTCGTGGATTGCTTTATTTGGAATTAAAGCTGTTTCATAAATTCTGTTCATAGATTTTTCGCTAAATTCAGAATTGATATTTAGATACTCATCTTTAATTTTTAAGATGATATTTGAATCATAGACAGCGTTTCCAATTGCTGAAGCAAGGTAATCAGAATTTGAACCACCAATTTCTTCAAATAGAAAAACAAATAGTGATTTAATTGTTTCAGCTGATTTCTTTTGTTTTTCTTTATCTTCTGAATAAAGATATTCAAAATATTTTCCGTATTTATTAATTACATCCCAAAATTCGTATTTTTCATTACGAATATCTGGGTCAGCTGCAATGTTTTTAAAAACAGCTTCTTCAAATGTTTTGTAAAGTTCTTGTTGATTGGGTTTATTAGACATAGTAATTAATTCCTTTTATAGATATTCGAGTCGTTCTTGGAAGAATTCTTGGTCTTGGTCTAGGATTTCCAGGAACTCACGAGCACTGATTTTTGAACCGTGTTCCCATAGTTGTTCAAATTCATAATCAGGGTCGAAATCATTACAAGCTCTTTGGATTTCTTTTGTCATTTTAAGTTTTTCTTTATTAATGATTGCAATAATTGAATCAGTTGATTCATCAAAATTTTCAAATTCAATTTCAGCCATGACAGTTGAACCGTTTGGAGCACATAAGACTAAATACATACCTGTGGCTTCTGCATTTCGTTTTAATAGTTCATTGCTGTGTAAATCACCATTATCATCAGTTCTAAATTCGATATCACAATTACGATATTCGAATTGAAGTTCAGTGATTAAATCTTCAGCCCATGTGTTTAAATTTTCAGCGATTAAATAAGAAACTGGTTCATCTTGAAATTCAAAGACCGGTTGGTAATTATGTTTTTGTAAGACGTAATTGACAATTTGAAGTTCGTTTACTGTTAAGTGGTCTTCATAGTCAAGGTTGTCTTCTATACAATAGTTGAATTCGTATAAATCTAACAATTCTGATTTGAGGTTTGAATCATTTTCTAATAATTCATTTAGAATAATGGATTTTTCTTTGTTCATATTTTTTTTCCTTATAAATATAATATGGCAAGTAGTAGAAATGTAAGTAAGACGTATAATATAAAAATAATACCATCTAATTTTACATTTTCATTTTTTGAACCAAAATAAATAATTTTGAGAAGTCTTATGAATGCTAAAACTGCTGTTGAAATTGCAACAAAAGTCATTTTGTATAAAGTCCTTTTGATAGACCATCATTCAAATATTGAATGTGAGGTTCTGTAAAGATGATTTGTTCAAAGGTTTTAGCATCTTCAATATATGCAGTCATAAGGTTTTCAAGTTTAGCATATGATGCGTAATCCATTTTATTGATATAACGGTCAATTACATATTTTAGGTCATTAACGAAAATATCATTATAGATTTCACCAAATTGGTCTTCTATTGTTTCTAAGATATATTCGGTTGAGTAATAGATTTTTTCGTCATCGAATTTGACACTATTAATTTCAGCTTCAAATTTCGTTAAGATTTGTGATTTCATCTTGTATCCTTTCTAGGAGCTCATATTTGGCTCCTGACGGAGTTTTTATTAATCAGGGTACAATCAGACCTGATTGTTTTTTAAATGCAACAGAGGACGTCCTGTGGCGTCCTCGTGCATGTTATTAGTTGTTGATGTTGTTATCTGCAAGAGTTTGGTTATATCCTTCGTCATATCCGTCTTCGTAGCCATCTTCATGACCTTCTTCTCGAGCTGCATCTTTGATTTCTCTAACGTCGTCTTCAAGTACAATATTATGTTTCAAAACATTAATCAGATTATCTAATCCATCTTTTGTGATTTGAAGCTCATTATTTTGTGTGGCATCTTGTAGATGTCGTACTAGAAAATCATAATTTTGGTCTAGGTGTTGGATTTCATAGTTTTTAAGAAATGTCATTTTAAAATATCCTCGTATTCTAATTTTGTTACAAATTTTAATGAACCGTCGTAAAAGTATTGGTCATCCATATTGACAACTGCTGAGCGTTCGTGCATAATATCTTCAGCAATATATGCTGGAATTTGACAAATATCAAATCCATGTAGTTTAATGATTTCTAAATCAGTAAATTCAGTTTTAGGTTCATCTTTTAATTTTAAAATTTCTTCATTATCAGCAACCTGCATAATTTGGTCACTAACTTGGTCTAATAGTTCTAGAATAGAAGTGTAGACAAAACCTAGACGTAATTGATTGTTATCTAAAATTCCGTAGTATGTTGGAAAATCTGGCATTGTGTCTCCTTTCTAAGCATTAATAAAATCAAAAATTTGTTCAGGTGTTTCACGGGAAACATGTTGATGTTTATTATTTTCGTAATACTCAGCAACAGATAGTTCATTATATAATTCAGGTTTATCCTCTGACACATAAACGTCAAGAGAATATTGTTTTTCAGCGTTAGCGTAGGAGATGTCATAGATAAAATATTTGTCGATATCTTCCTCATATCTGATAAATAAAATGTAATATGGGTCAGTTAGAATGATTCTATCTGTTTCAGCGTTAATGTTTTTTAATAAATATTCGAGTAGTTGGTTTAATTTTTTGTCATTCATAAGGTTTCCTTAGTCGTATAGGTATTTAATGATGTCTTCAGTAGTAGTGAAGCTAATTTCATCATCAGGCTCAATGGTTTTAATAGTGTCAAGAGTTGTTTGATGATTTACGCAATAAAATTTGATGTTATCATCTACAAAGTTAATGCGGAAGATTTCTTTGATATCATTAGCTTTGGTGCGTTCAAAGTAAACACTTGACTCTGTTGTTTTTACAACTTTTTCGTAATTGTTGTTAATGTGTTGTTTTAGTGAGTGTAATAGTTCTAACATAAAATGACCTTTCAGTTTTTTATCATATTTTTCTTTCAATTGTTTTAATTCTTTTGAAAAATCGTATGTCAGTTGCATTTCTGTTGATTTGATTTCAAATTTTTGAAATTGATGAATTTTGTATCCTTGACCCATATTTGATGTTAAAAGGTAAAATTGATTGTTTTCTTCAAGAATGTAGATATCAAAAAGTTCTCCATCAATTAATTCAATTAGTTCTTTAGGATAAACATCTAAGAATTGAATTTCGACAGCATTTTTTTGTTTGCTGAAATGATGGAACAGGATTTGTTCAATATCGTAATAGTAATCTGTTTCTTTAGTATAATGTCTGATTTGTTTTAAATTATTAATAAAATCGGCATAATATTGATTATTGATGATAGCAATGCTCTCACTAAGAGATTTTGGTTTGAAATAGTTGAGAATGACATCTGTCATTTGTTTGAATTCATCTAATTCTTTTTTGATTTGTTTAATATATTCTTCTAATTTTTCATCTTCAAATAGCATAGTTAGTTCCTTCTATTTCACTAAAAACGCAAATTTAGAACCATCATCGAATACAATAGTAAATTCTTGAGGTTTTAATTCGTCAGGGTTATATTTAGTGAATACTAAATTGATGAGTGCATTGATATCAAAGTTTACATAATATAGTAATTCAGGTGTAGCGAAACCTTGTGCACAAAAATCTTTTTCAATATAAATCAAACCAGTGTCAAAGACGCTGATTTGTTCATTTTTTGGAAGTAATTTCAAAGTTTCTTGAATTTCGTCAATATATAGGTTTTCTGATTCACTGGTTTCAACTAGTACGCAGTCGTATACTTTTTTTGCCATTTTATTTGTATCCTTTCTAGTAATCACTAAGTTCTGGTTTTAAGTAAATAACAGCTTTTTTATTAAGCTGTTTTCTTTTTAGTGGGTATCCATGTGTTTTGCGCCAATTATTTGACCAATAATGAGCGTATTTGTAATTGGTGTTGCACCAAACATACATTAATTTTTGGTTATCTGTTACTTCAGGTTCTGGTTCGACATAAACCATGAAATCACATGGGTTTGGGTCATAGTTTTTGGGTCTGTAAATTTTGTTCATTTGGTTTGACCTTTCTAATAATAATGGACACCATCTTGGTCTAGATATCCGCTCCACATTTCGGACCCATTTTGGTCGAGTTTTAAAAGATTAATGCGACCAGATTCTAGTCCAGATTTGGAGCCACCATCGATAAAATATCTAGTCAAAATGGTTGAGCCGTTATGTTTCATTTCATCTTTGATGATTGAACAAACGTCATTTGTTTTACCATTTACTGAAATACCTTTTGTTGGGGTATGTCCTGTAATGATGGTTTTGTTTTTGAAATCTGGATGTAAATCAATTTCAGTTAAATAGTTTGTTGATTCAATATATGGGTCTCTAGTCCAAATCATTGAATTTGGATTTTGTTGTTCTAATGGAATATCTAATTTAAAGCCAGCGTGAACCATAATATTGCTGCCATCAATTGTATAAAATGGTAGTGATTTTAACCATTCTAATTCATTGTGGTAGTGGTAGAGAAGGAGTTCTTTTAAATCTTCTTCGTTAGAATAAGGAACACCTAAATTTTCTAATGTTTGTTCACGACCATTCATTCTCCACCAATTTGTTCGATGTGGATAGTAAACTTGGTCAATGATGAATTGGTCGTGGTTTCCAACTACGGCTTTAGCTTTACCTGATTCGCATAGTTCTTTGATGAAATTTAGAGTATTAATGGTTGCCTTTGGTTGAAGGTCATAACCATCAATGTAATCTCCACCAAAACGAAACTCACATGATGGGTCATTAAATTCAGGTAAATCTTTTAAATGTTTTAAAGCTTCGTAGTTAGCATGAATATCTGATAAATAAATGTAGCTAGTCATGTTAGTTCCTTTCTTTTTGAGTTATTTTTCGAGTGGTCTTCCGCAGTATGGACAATAATTGAAATTTTCTTTTGTTAGAGTTGGATAATCTGTTAATATAATTTTGTTTTTGCAATGTTTACAATTAAAATAAGTTTCTTGATTTTTATTAGACATGATTATTCCTCAATTTCAGTTAGTCTTAGTTCATCGAAAATATTTTCAAGAATTGTTAAAATATCACTGGCATTATATTTATTCTCAATAGTTGAGTTTGTTTGATAAGAATCTAAAATTTCTTTTAAATAAGGTTCTTTTTGTTTTGAAATGATTCGAGATGCGTCTGTTTTAATGTTGTATATAATATCACGAGTAACATCTTGGACAAGATTTTCAATTTCTTGTTCTTGTTTTTCCATTATTTCATTAAGTTGATTAATGTGTACATTATCTAACATATTTAGGGAGCCTTTCTATTTGATTTGATAAACATCTGGGTTATGAAAGCGTCTAATTAGACGTTCAAAGATGTTTGTGGGGTCATCGATACTGATTGTTGTTGTATATTTAAAATCATCGTTTTGGTAAAATTGATTTGACAATGACATATTTATCATTCTTTTTTTTGATATTAATAAACATATCATCATCACGTTTGTAATTTGTGTTGTTTTCTGACTGTGAAATCATAACAAAACCTTCTGCTGTTAAAAGGTCTTTGTGTTTTTCTTGAAACTTTTTCAAAAGTATATCTCCTTTCTATAAATAGAAATGTTAATTATTGAGTCTATTCAATAATTTTTCTAAATTTTGTTTTAACTTAGGGTCAGGTTGTTGATTGTATTTTCCATATAATTGATTAATAACAATTTTATCTTTTTTAAATACGAGTTCGCACGTATATGGTCTTTTGTAATAATCAATGTGGAAGATGTAAGAACTTCCAGATTTTACTTTTTTACTATAGATTTCGACGCAGTGTTGCATGTCTGCGCTTTCTTTTTCCAATAAATAAGTAGAATTAAGATGTTTAATCTTTAATTTTGATTTCTTTAATAATTCATGAACACCAATCCATTTATCTTTTAGTTTAAATGGATTTTTGTCTGTTTTAGCTTTTCTTAATCTTAGTTTTTGAACTAAGTCATTATGATATCTTTTTAAACCGTTGTAAGACGTAGCATTAAATTCGATTTTTGATTTTAGATATTTGTTCATATCTAAAATATCAACTGATAGATAAATATAATCGTGTTTGTTGTTCTTACATGTACTATAAGAACATTTATCTTTTATGTAGCGTTCAAATAGCTTTTCTTGAGAACATATAAAGTTCTCTCTATACCATTCTTTGTTTTTGTGGTACCAATTTATTAGACGTCTAAATTCAGTATCTGTAAATCTAGGTTTGATTTTTCTAAACATAAATAGTTCATCATAAGTGAATTTGTTGATGTTTAGATAGGTTGTTAGTTGTGATAGTGTTTTCCATTCGTTTAAGAGAAAATCGTTTCTAGATTTGTATTTTAAAACTTGATTATAATTAAAGTTTTGATTTTTTGAATAATGATAATGGGTCAAATCAGATTCTGTTTTTAAATCTCTAACAAGTTGAAACTCTTTTAACTTTAGAATAAATGATTTGTCATTTTCTAAAAAATCTATATTAAATTTAAATGGTGTGGGAATGAATCCTTTATTAGACATTCTTGATAGCACCGTTAAATTATCATAATAGATTATTCTAATTGCTGGTTTGCCATATTCTTTTAGAGGAGATGGTGTGAATTGTAGATAGTTTATATATGTTTTATAGAGATTATCAATGTTATATGTTGAAATTTCTAATGCTTTTTCTTTGAATGTATAAGCTATGAGTTGTGTGTTTATATCAAATGTTAATCCTTTTACACTTACATCTAAATCTTGTACGTGAGATTTTATCTTTGTTAAAGTCTTATATAATTCGTCATCAGAAATGAATTCTTTTGTTAATGTATTATATGCAACGCATAATGTATCAGGTTTTAGATAAAGACTGAAAAAAGATGTAGATTCCTTTAATAATTTATCACCGATTGCCTTTTTTAGTTGCATTTTTAAACTTCTTTTCGTGACCATATTATCTCCTAAATTTTTACATGAAAAAAGAACCCAGGAAAAATACGAGCGAAGGTATGCCCAAAAAACCTGAGTTCTATATAATTAGAACTATATTTTTCCTAGATGTCAATATGTTGTGAATGATTTATATTAGAAACCATTTCTAATAATAAATCGGGGCAATAATTTGCCCTAATTTTATATATAAAAAAAGACACGATATTAATCGTGTCTTATCTTCATTAATCTTCTTTTTGTTTTTTAAGAAGAAGTAGTGAACCCATTACTCCTGCAAAACCAAGTAATCCTAATGCACTAGATTCGGAACCACCAGTATTTGGTAACTCTTTAGTTACATATTTTTCTTGAGGTTTTTGTTCTAGTGGTTGAGATGGTTTTGGAGTTTCAACACTTGGAGTTTCTGGTTTTGGAAGCTCAGGTGTTGGAGTTGGAACTTCAGGAGTTGGGATGTCAAGTTTAGGCTTGTCATGAACAGGAGAGTCGTTAGGTATTACACCACCATTATATTCAGGTTTATCGTGAACTGGTGGGTCATTAGGAACTACACCACCGTTAAATTCAGGCTTGTCATGAATAGGAGCGTCATTAGGGACAACTCCACCCTTATATTCAGGTTTGTTATGAATAGGTGCATCATTAGGTACTGCACCACCTTTATATTCAGGTTTATCATGAACAGGTGAATCTTTAGGTAATTCAGATATAGTTGGAACTTCAGGTTCAACTAATTTATAGATGTGAGTGATTACAGCTCCACCTTCATCTGAATCAGTTGCTCCTGTATAAATGTAATTACCAATTGTTTTAAGTGGTTCAACAAAACCTTCAACATATGATTTGATTTCTGTTTGACGGTCTTCTAACATGAATCGTGTTAGTTTGTATTCATCTTTTTCTAGTTTTGGAGCGTCTTTAGGAATTTCAAATTCTTGTTTTGGTTTATCTTTCTTTTCGTAATGAACTGATACAACTTTTTCATAGACATAAGGAACGACGATGGTTTGACCGTCTTTAACTTCACCTGATTTGTTTTCTGGTGTTTTAACTAATCTGTATTCAGTAACAGTTACTTTTACAACATCGTCTGTTGGTTTACTTTCACTTATTGATTCAGTAGCGAATGTCTTAACTTCAGTATCATAAGCTTGACCTGGTTCAACGTTAGTTTTAACATTCACTTGAGGTGCAAGTTCATTACCCTCAGTATCTTTGTAGGTAGCAATAACTGAACCGTTAGTGTCTTGTTTTACAACCTTTTTATAAACATAAGGCACGGTAATAGTTTCACCACCTTTGACATTTCCATTTGCATTAGTTGGAGTTTCAACTAATTCATAAGTAGTAGTAGTTGTTCTTGTAAGACCATCTACTGTATCAGTTGTTACAACTGGGTCAAATGATTTAGCATTTGTTGTATAAGCATCACCATCTGGTGTGTGTGATTTAATCGTTTCTTGTGGAGATAATTCGTTACCCTCAGTATCTTTATGAGTAGCAACAACACTACCATCTAATGAAACAGTAACAACTTTACGGTATACATAAGGAACGTAAGTGATTTGGTCAGCTTCAACATTACCATCAGCGTTTGCTGGTGTTTCAATTAATTCGTAACGAGTAGTTGTTAGACGAGTAAATCCGTTAACATCTTCTTCTTTAGTTACGCTATCAAACGTTTTACGTTCAGTTGTGTATGCTTCACCACTAGGAGCGTCTGTTTTAACTGCTACATCATCTGCAAGTTTTTCACCGTCTTCTGTTTTATAAGTTGCAATAACTGAACCGTTAACTTGAACTGTTTTAACTGGTTTGTATACATAAGGAACAGTGATTGTTTCCCCACCTACAACATTACCGTCTTTATTAGATGGGTTTTCAACTAACTCATAACGAGTAGTTGTAACTCTTGTTAAACCTTTTACAGTTTGGTCAGTTTCAACTTTTTCTGGAATTTCTTTAGAAGAAGTTGTATATGCTGTACCACTTGGTTCATTTGTTTTAACAGTTTCTTGAGGAGCCAACTCATTACCTTCAGTATCTTTATAGGTTGCAATAACAGAACCGTTAATAGTTTCAGTTACAACTTTACGATAAACATAAGGAACAGTAATAGTTTGATTACCCATAACATTTCCATCTTTATTAGCTGGTTCTTCGATAAGTTCATATCTAGTTACGGTTGTTTTAGTCAAACCGTTTACATCAGATGTTTCTGTTTTAGATTCAAATTGTTTAGCAGTAGTAGTGTATGCTTCTCGTTCAGGAGCATCTGTTTTAACAGATTCGTTATCTGCTAATTTTTCACCATCTTCAGTGGTATAGGTCGCAATTACTGAACCGTTAATTTTGATATCAGTTGTTGGTTTATAAACGTAAGGAACAGTGATTGTATCACCACCGACAACATTACCATCTTTATTAGTTGGATTCTCAACTAATGTATATGTAGTAGTTGTTGTACGAGTAAATCCTTCAGGTGTTTTATCTGTGACAACTTTAGATGGAATTTCTTTAGCAGAAGTAGTATAGGCTTCACCGTTTGGTGCGTGAGATTTAATCAATTCTTTTGGAGCTAAATCGTTACCCTCAGTATCTTTATGGGTAGCAACAACTCCACCGTCACTTTTGACTGTTACAACTTTACGGTAAACGTAAGGTACAACTAATGTTTCACCACCAACAACTTCGCCTGTCTCATTATCTGGAGTCTTGATAAGTTCGTATGTGATAACAGTAACTTTTCTGCCATGTTCTGTTTCTTGGCTTGAAGTTGAAGCTTGAATCGGTTTAGATGCAGCAGCATAGTAGGTTCCAGCGTTTTGATTTGTAATGACTTTTTCCTCAGACGCAAGAATGTTTCCTTCTTCGTCTTTGTAAGTAGCGATTACTGAACCTTTAATATCGACTGTTACAGTCTTACGATATACGTAAGGTACTACGGTAGTTGTTTCAGCTACGACTTTGCCATTCGCATTGTCAGGAGTTTTAATGAGTTCGTAAGTCGTAGTTGTAGTCTTAGTTAGACCATTTACAGTTTCGTAGTTATAGATAGGTCGAATCTGCTTAGCTTCAGTCTGATAATCTTCACCTTCGTATTCGTTAGTCTTGACATTCACATCATCTGCAAGTTTGTTTCCATCTTCATCTGAATATGTCGCAACAACAGAACCACGTTTAACTTGTTCATATACGTGACGGACTACGTTATTATCGGCAGTTAAACGGTACGCACGTAGTGGCGTAATTACATCGTGGTATGTGAATGTTTCTGTGTTTTCAGTTACAACACCGAGTGAGTTACGATAGATTGTAGGGGCAACACCTGTTAATGAATAATTCAGAATCTCAGCATCTCCATTATTGTTTACGATGCTATTTCCAGCAAGCATAAACGGTGAATCACCGAATTTAGAACGAAGCGCTTTAATCTGTTCAGGTGTGAAATTATCTTTAATCGTTGTATAGTATATACTAAAAATTTGAGTGAAGACTGCGTTAGTATAATCTTCTTTAGATACTTCTGAAGCGTCTTTGTCGTTAAACGGGTCGCTTATAGTGTAACCAGATAAAGATTGATAGCCTTTTATCCAATTACGAACTTTTTCGACATTTTCTGTAGAATAAGACAATCCAATTTCCTGTTTCCACATATCATCATCGCTGTTATGAGTTGATTTAAAGTAACTGTCTTCGTCACCATTCAACTCGGTTTTAACAAACGAATAGGTCTTTTTCTCAGTAGGTCTAGAATTTTCAGCTTTAGTTTCAAGTTGCTTGTTATTAAAATTCTCAGTTTCAGTTGTTAGATTATACTTCTTATTGAAAGATGTATTTATTAGTCGTGCGACAAATGATTCTGCAAAATAGTTATATTCTTCTGGCGCCCAGAATACATCATCGCGTCGATTAGCAAAGATTGGTGAATCTGGATGTTTAATTAAGAAATCACTAATAACATCGTAATAAGATGTTGATACGATGTAACTATCTAATGATTCAAACCAATATTTGTTATCTCTATCTGTAATGTATCCGCGCGGTTTCTGTGTATCATCTATTGGATATTTTTTGAAATTGTCGATTGTTGATACTTCTTTACCTTTATAGAAATATTTTTCTCCTTGCTTTTCTAGACCATTTAAACCAACTTTATAAATCTCATCTATATATTCTTTATGAAGATTAGAACTGCTAACAGTATTAGCAAAATAGAAATCTTTACCATATTGTGTAGTTGACTGTTTTCTAGCAGCATAAGTATTAGATTCATATACTACAATTGAATCAGTATCTTTGATACCACCTAATTTTTCAACTTCTGCTTTAGAGAACTTAGTCGTAGCTGTTTTAGCTGCTTCTTGAATCTTTTCATCAGATAAGCCTTGAGCGTTTTCAATCAAAGCATAGTTTCCGTAGGTTCCATCTTCTTTTTCTTCAAGAACCCAAACACGAGAACCATCTTTGATTTTGTCGTATTTAATAGAACCGTCGTTGTTGTACATACCCTCAACTGATGCTTTTGTTTCAACATCGTTAAAGTTTGTATTTGTTAAAACAGTTTCGTTACCTTGGGTTGTTTCTGTACGAACATATTTATATTTTTCGCCATCTTTTTCGATAGTATCTTGTTTTTCTAAATCAGCATTGACGTTACTGGTTGGTGTAGAAGTACCTGTGTATTCTTTACCAGAAGTTCCTTCAACTTTATAGTTAAGTTCTTTTTCTTCAGTAGCAGTTTTAGTAACATCATCTTTTAATTTAGTACCATCTTCAGTTTCGTAAGATACAACTGTTTTAGATTCATCTGACACAGTATCTTTACCAGTAGTCACTTTGTCAGCTTCATATTCTTTAGCCTCATAAAGCTCTTTAGCAGACTTGTCATTGGAGTCTTTAAAGTGGTTAGCATCAACTGTTACAGACGCTTTATCATTAGATAAAGTAGTTTTAGTACCATCAGGACTTGTTACAACATCGGCAGATACAACACCTTGCATTAAAAACATAGACGCGATTACAGCACTAGCAAGACCGTAACCTTTAACTTTACGGAATGAGAAAATTTGCAATTTATTTTGTTTGAACATTAGCAAAATCCTTTCTTAATCTACGAGCTCTTTAAATAATGGAGCCCAATTTTCATAACTATATTTTTTTAAAAATGTAAATTGATAATTACTTATGAATTCTTTTTTAGAATTTTCAAGTAATAAATTGACATATTCATCCTTATTATGTGCAATTTCAACTTCATGATGAGTCATGTTAGAATAAAATTGATAAGGATGTTTTAAATTACTGACAATGCATTTTAAACCATAAGACATGGCTTCAACACAAGCGTTTGAAAACATTTCGTGGTTAGACGTTGACAAGTAACCATCGTAGTTTTGGTATGGGACCGTATTAACGAGTCCAATATAGTTTACATTTTTTGGATAACAATTTATAGATTTACAAATTGAATCAAAATCATTTTTAGTACCACCGTAAACATCTAGTGTAATATCGGAGTCTTCTAAATCTTTCATAATTTGTAAAGCTAGTCTAAAATTCTTATATTCACCTAAATGAGCAGACCAGATGTATTTTTTGATTGATTTAATTTCTTTTGAAATTAAAGCTTTTTCAAAGATGCACATTGGTGGTAAAAATCTTGATTTATAACCCATGTTGTGTAAATCTTTGGCAATGTCTTCGTTTGCTACGAGATAATTAATTTTTTTGGAAAGCGTTGGAAGATAACCATCTGATAAAACATTATGGTGGATATATTCAAAATACTTATAGTTGAATGTGTTTGTAAAACGTACTAATTTTGGCATTTGTAAACGACTATCATCTCTAAATAATATATGATTTTTAGGGTTAGTAGTAGTGGTCAAATATTTGATGATTAAATCTTCTTCAGTATAAGATTCATTATTGAATCGATATATCCACATTGGTATTTTTGAAGCTGTTTCAGCATAAGTTGCTGACCCAATTTCACGACCATTTTTATCAAAATATTTATAGAAGAATTTATCGATTTTAGTAGCGTTTGTTTGAAACAGATATTCATCTAAGGATTGAATGTCACCATAATCAAAACCAATGTTTTTAAATTTAGATTTATAATCTTTTGGTTGAGGACTAGTTATTAAATGAAGATAGTTAAAATTATTTAATTTAGCTAAAGTCATTCTTGTTTGTTGACTAGTTTCAAATCCAGCTTTTCCAAACGTGTAGTGATGATGTATTGTTGTAATTGTTTTTGTCAAGTTATATCCTTTCTAAAAAATATAGCCTATATGTATTATACCATAATATGCTATATTCTTTCAATATTTTGGTTATAAAAAATTTGAATGAAGGGTTCAAAAATGTAAAAAATTTTCTTAAAGAGGAGTGGTGGTCCTCTTTTAGTGTTATTATAGGTAAAATGTTAGAACCAATCCGACCAACTGTATTTTAAATCCTTTTGGATTTCACGAGCTAGTTGTTCAAGAGGTGTTTGTTCTTTTTTCTTTGATTTTTTAGTTTTAGATTTTTGTTCGGGTTCAGATTTGTGTTTTGGAATTTGAAAACGAACTTGTTTTAGTCTTACATTGATAATTAGTAAAACATTATTAGTTTCGTTGTCAATTAAATCGTATTCAGTAATAACATAATCGTCAATTGTGTTATAACCTAAATGTTTAATAGTAACATTATTAATATTAAACTTATTTACTTTTAATTGTAAAAGTTGGTCAATGGATAATTCACTAATGTCTATTGAATCGTAATCAATTTCAGGTTCATGAATTTCAGGCTCGTCTTTTGTTGCACCCATAGTTTGAGTTTCAGGTTCAATAACTTCTATAATTGTTTTGTCTGAATCTGGAACGATTTGTTCAGGTTCCTCAATTATGGATTCTTCATCAGGAACATCTATGATTTGTTTGTTTTCTTGAGCAATTTCATTTACTTCATCGAATAAAGCGAATGGTAACTCAAAATCTGTTTTTATTTCTGATGTTTTTCTTGTAGAAAATGTTTTCATTTTATCATCCTTAAATGTTATATATACTTATTTTACAATACTTTTTGAGATTTGTCAAATCTGCTCGCAGATAATTGTTGAATTTAGCGTTAAAATGTTATATAATATTTGTGAGTTTAGAAAGGGTTTTCGTTATGAAACAAAGTAATTATATAAATATGTTGTCTGAGGATGGTTTGATTGAGGTTTTAAAAGGTAATATTCAAGATATTAGCACTAAAACTCAAATCCCAGAATCAACGCTTAGAAATTATAGAAGTGGTAAATCTGAGATTAGCAGCATGCCGTTTAGGATGTTGGAAGCTCTTAGTTTATATGCATCAGAATCTTATGATATGTTTGATGAACCAAATAATTATTATTTGACATCAGATATATTTCATCGAGTATTAGAACGTGTGCGTGATAATTATAATCAATATGCAGAAGTGTATAATGCTCAGATTTATTTTAACTTAAATCATCAACGTTATTTAAAGGGTGATGAAACTAATTTTGAACCTAGATACTTTTTTATTGATAAATTAGATGAGCTTATTGCTGATAAACATTGTGATGTTGACGTTGAATTGTTAATGAGCATTGGTCTTATGTATGGTGTTAGATTTGTATTTAATTTAGAACATGTTCCTTTTAAATATAAAGGGCTATATGACCATGCTGGTGGTATTATAACTGGTAGTGATTTGAAAAAAATAACACGTGCAAGATTAGATGAAATGCGTAAGCAATTATCAGACTTTGATGGAGTTATTGATAATAATCAATTATGCACTTCTAATATGAAGTTGATGTTTTTACGAGATTTAATGGTTGAATCGTCTAATTTAGATGATTTGTTTATAGCTATTATAAAACGTTTTATAAATAGTTCATCTCAAGAAGGACTTTTAGGTTTTATAAATCTGGATAGTGACCAACAAAAAATATATTTAAAAGTTTGGTACGAAAAATTTATACAAATTGAGAACCAAAGTTTTGAAAACGAATTTGTAAATTTAATTCAGAATTATTTTGAGAAACAAAATTATAGTTCCGAATTAATACGATATAACTAATGTCTAATTAATCCGATTTTATCGGATTTTTTTGTTTATATTTATGAATATAAATGTGTTCATAAAAAAAATCAGAACAACTTGTGTTCTGATATATTTAATTCGTTATATAACAATTATTCAATTGTTTCTCATACAATTCGGTACGAAATTTAATCCGATTTCGAATACGAAATCAAACTATGATTGTTCTCCAACATAGGGTTTCACCTTATTGTGGAACACAGCCATCATATACGCCCAAGTTGAACTTGAGTGGGATGGGGTTTTAATCTTGTAACGTCTTTGAATTTTAACTAATTCTCGATAAGATTTTTTACCATCAATTTCTAATGCCTTTTTAACATCTTTTTCAAATTGTGGGTTTTTGACGTTTGCGAGTTTAATCATTTCAGCTTCTGAAATTTCATTCAAATCAACATCATATTTCTTACCTTTGTTTTTAGATGGCTTTTTGTCTTTGCCAGTTGTTGCTAAAGCTTTTTCAACTTTATCCATTGTGAGTGACCATCCACGGTCAGTTTTCAAGTCACCAAATCTAGAAATGTTGTTTGCGTGGTCAAGGATAATAGCTTTTTGGTTCTTATTAGAACCTTTTCGCATGGCACGGAAACATTGTTGAAGATAAAGAATAACAGATTTAGTTGGACGAGCAAGAATAACACATGATGTATCAGGAACATCAAAACCTTCTGAAATCAAACCTTGGTTACAGAGAACTTGAATGTTTCCATGGCGGAAATCATCGATGATTTCCATACGTTCATCATCAGGCATAACAGAACCGTCAACGTGTTTAGCATTAATACCGTATACTTTAAAGGTATCAGCTAGAATTTTAGATTCTTCAATTGTAGAAGTGAAAGCAATAGTGCGTCTTGATTTAGCATGCTTGAGCCATGACTCTACAATGTTACCGTAAAGTGTACGTCTGATTTTATTAGTTTTTTCAATAGCTGCAAAATCAGTTCCATCAACATAAAGATAATCACTTGAAAAGGCAATAACATCTTCATGTTTTGGTTGGAAATAGTTGTAATCAGCTAAACGACCTTCTTTGATGAGTTCTTTGATTGATAATCCTGAAATCATATGTTTAAAGGTATCTGATAGTTCTTTGTCATCATTACGAATAGGTGTTGCTGTAAATCCATATACAATGGCATCTGACCATTTTTCAACAACCTTTTTGTATGATTCAGCTTCAGAGTGATGAGCTTCATCGATAATAATGATTTTGTAGTTATTAGAACCAATTTTATCAATGTTAGAAGCTTTTACTGAACCATAAATATCAATTTTATGTTTGTATTTATCAAGTCCTTTTTTGATACGTGAATCAAGCTGTTGCTTGATTTCAAGTGTTGACGCAATGACAAGGATATCCGTTTGGTGGAAACCTTGTTTTAATAGCTCTAAGATTAGCCCTGTAATAATAAATGTTTTACCTGAACCTGATGGTGAGGTTACAAGTACATTTTCATGTTTTTTACCGTTTTCGGTTAGTTCTAGAGCTTCTTTAACAAGATATTCTTGGTCTGGAAATAATGTGATTGTCATGTATTTAATCCTTTTGTTTTATTAATGAGCCATTTAAGATATAAAAGACCGTCTAAATAAGACGGCTTTTTGATATCTGATGGGAGCTTATCTTTATAATAGTTATGTAAATCGTTAATTCTTGTGATTGATTTATGTTTTGAAATATCAATGATTTCATCATCGAACATATAAACGTTTGGTTTGAATTCAGAAATAAAATCTAATTTCAATTCTGAAGTTAAATCTTCGAGACTTTTTACGATTAGACCATTAGATTCTCTATCTCTCCAAAATTTGTTTTTTTCAAGAGTGTCAGGAAAATCTTGGTCAGTGTATATAACATTAGTTGATGATATGTAAATGCTCATGTTTATGCAGTTTCTAAGTAATGTTCTTGATTACGTAGGAATGTTTCGAAATTGCTTTGAACAATCTTACTGTTATCGAGATTTTCATATTGTGAAGTTAAGAATGCTGCGTAAAGATTACGCTGAACGTCAACACCGTTGATTAGACGTGTTTGTGTATTCTTATTAGTTTCTTGGAGTTCTTGTGTTACATGGTTGTATTCATATGGGTTAAACTCTTTATTGGTTAGAGTGATAACTTCTTTACCTTGGAACATAGCTTTATATGTTAATTGTTGAATGAAGTAAGCTGGCGCATGATTTCCAATCTTCTTACCAGCACGTTTCTTAGATAGGAATTTACCTGTCTTAGAAACTTTCGTTTCAGAAGAACGTTTCATAAGTTCTTCAAAGTTAGATTGTTTAATGATAAATTTATCACCCATTGCAACAATTGCATTAGCTAATGTTTTATGACTGATTTTGCGATATTCAGCTTGTTTGCGTTTAAGGTTAGCAAGTTTATTTTTAGTTTTAATGTAACCTTTTGAATCAATCCATGTTTTCTTACCACGTTTGATTGTGCCATCTTCGTTGTAGTTATCTGGATTATTTGCTCGTCTTTGACGGTCAAGTTTACGAGATAAGCGACGAATTTCAGCATCAAAGTTTTGAAGTTCTGGTGCTAGTGGTAAAATTTTGACTTCGTTTGGTGTTGAAATTGTAACTTTAGTGATACCAACATCAATACCAACTGTTCCAGTTAGGTAGTTGTCAATCTTTTGAGGTGGAACACCATCAAAAATCATTTGAACATAGTAGTTCCATTTGTTGTTTTCAAAACGACGTACAATACGATTGAATTTAAAATCGTTTGTGAATACTTCACGTTCGAAATCATCGTTTTTGTAGATGACTGGAACTTCAATACTTTTACCTTTAGTTCCCATTTTAAGGATGCCATCACGAATGATAATACCTGAGTCACTTTTTGCTTCAAATGACATTAGTTCAGGATATTTGTTAATTTGTTTGGCTCCCTTTTTAAATTTTACTTTTTCATAAGCGTCCCATGCACGCATTCCTAATTTGATAGCGACGTCAGATGGGATGTAATTACTGTAATTACGAGCGTTACGATAGTCATTCGCGAATTTACCGAAGCTAAAACTTCCACGCAAGTCATAATCAGTATCTAATTCTTTATAAAGAGCCTTGATTTGTTTATCAAGTTCTTTAATTTCTTTATTAAATGCTTTGATATCCTCTTTAATGGTTTTGTGTTCAGATTTAGGCTTTGTTTCTAAATCTTTATTTAGATTCAAAATTTGGTCTTTAAGTGAATTGATTTTCTCGTATGAATCTTTGATTTTTTTGTTACGAGGGTCTTTCTTTTGTTTAGCTTCACGTTTCAAGATTTCTAAAATCGATTTGCGATAAATGTCTTGAGCCATTTTGAATCGACGAGCTAGTCGATTGTGGTGATAGTTATTAGTGTTTAATTTTAGTGTATAAACAAACATGTATATATCTCCTTTGACGTTTATTATTTATGTTACATTTTTACATAAATTAAATAGGTGCAATGAATTGCACCTTAAAGTAAAACAAAAAAACAGTTAATTTAATTAACTGTTTTTTATATGTTATAGATTAGTCATTCTTTTTACGTTTTGCAAGACCTAGTGTTGCTAAAACTGATGACGTTGCAAGTACCGCTAAACCAATATTTGATGTTGTTGTGTCATTACCACCTGCTGTGTGAGGTAGAACCGCTTTTGGTTTATATGTAGGTTTACTTGGTGTTTCGCAAACAGGTTCAGCTTTTGGTTCAGCTTTTGGTTTTAGTCTTGGTTTTTCTGACTTAACATAAACATCTTTTGTTTTAACTTCAGCTTGAACTGGTGTTACAGCTTTTTCAAACGTAATTGGAGTAACTTTTTCTTTGAATGTTACTTTGCTGATTTCTTTTTCAACAGTAACATTACTTGCTTTTGTTTCAATAGTACCTAATTCTACATTTTTTGCAACGATTGATAGGTTATTGATATCAATTGTTTGTTTTTCAGGTGCTTTTGGAAGTACGACTGCCTTCAGATTATCTGTCTTAGAGGTATTAGAACCTTCGACACCTTTAACCTCTTTAAGGTTCTTAGTTTCTTTCACTACCTCTTTACCAGCAACAGTTGCAGTTACTGTAACTTGACCGTCACCTGAAAGTTCATAGTCAACTGTCCATGAACCATCTGGAAGTTTTTCTGTAAAGTTAACTTTACCATCTTTAATAGGTAAATCCTTGTTTGTAACACCCTTAAGAGTAGCCTTAGTTACTTTTGCAGTTTTAGTACCAACAATAGAGATTGCAACAGTTTGATTTTCACCTTTAGTAGAAGTTACTTTTTCAATAGCTGTTTCTTTGAATTTTGCTAATAACTCTTTATCTACAATAGACCTATCTTTTCCAGTCATATCATAGATATTTGGGTGACCTACACGAGTCATATCTTTGATTGATTGTTCTGAGTTAGTGTCTTTGTCGTATTCACCTTCTGATGCCTTAGTAACATTTTTGTTAACTACTGACATGAAAGTCTTAGCTCTTCCTTTTGCCCACTCAGCAAATGAAGTATCGATATTTTCAAGAGGTGTAGTAACACCACGCACCTCTTCGCCACCACTCCATCCATCCGTAAACTGAATTACAGATACAAGGTCAGTAGGTTTAGTTACCTCTTTTACAACATCTTCGAATGGTACAACAGCATCTGCATTTTTCAGAACGTAGTTTTTATCACCAAAAGTCTTTTCAATAGCAGCAAAATAACCTTCAAAGTTACTTGGGAAATACTTGTCGTTAATAGACGGGTTCTTACCAACCAAAACTTTAAGCTCGTCTAAAATTTTTAGAGCTTCATCCTTTGTAAGCAAGGTTGTCGAATACCCATTAGACCCTGTTCCATTTTTTCTGACTGCATAAGTATCTTCACTATTATACGTATAAGCCTGAATGATAACTTTAGAGTCTTTATTCGTAAGAGCCTCATTAATTAACATCTTAGCTTGGTCAATTGAATCAAAGATTTTATAACGGTAAGATGAACTAAAGTCAAGCACAACGTCTAGGACTGTTGGTTTATATTCGTTAGTTACATTTTTATTTACTGGTGCTTTAGTAGTTAAAGAGAAAGTTCCCTTTTCTTTACCTTCTACTGCTGCAATAGCTTGAGTATTTGCTGAAGATACAACAGAACCTGAAGTTAAGTCTTTTGCACGGAATGTATAGTTAAGAGTATAATTACCTTCTTTTCCAAAGTCAGTGTATGAAATCAAATCAGACAGAGTTTTAACAGATTCAACTTTTTTACCATTTGGGTCAAGCAACTCAACTGACACAATCTCAGCACTTCCTGTTGCTTTAAGGCTTACAGAACCTTTTGTACCACCAGACTTGATAGTTAGAGATTGTTTATAAACATCCCCATCTTTTGTAGCAGTTGAACCATCCATTAGACGTCCTGCTGATTTAGCTTTAGCTAGAGCTGCTTCATAGTCAGCTTGAGCTTTATTTTGTTTTGCAACAGCTTCATCAATTTTAGTTTTTAAAGCTTTTAATTCTTCAGATACATTTGCTAGTTTAACTTGTTTGTTACCAGCAACATTAGTATTTAAACCTTTTGATTTAGCATATTGTATAAGTTCAACAAGTTCTTTTCTAGTTGAAATTTGTTTTTCTGTAGCATCTTGTAATTCTTTTAGGGCAGTTGCAACTTTTTCTTTAAGATTTGATTCATCTTTAGTTAAGTTGACTGTTGTTGTACCTTCTAAAACGACACCTTCAGTTTTAGCTTTTAATATAGTGTCTGAAATCAATTTTTTAGATTCATCAACTGATTTAACTAAACCGTTCAAATGTGCAACTTGTTCTGATATATGTTTTGTTGCAGTTTCTAGGTTTTCAGATTTAACAGTATCTTTAGTTACTGTAATATTATGAGATTCAGCGTTAGCAATAGCTGTTGCCAATTTAGCATTTTGTTCATTTAAAGCTGAAATTAGAGCTTTAACTTCTTTTGTTTGACGTTCTAATTCCAATTTAGCTTCATCGGCTGATTCAGCAACGATTGTTTTGCCTTCTTTTGTTAGAAGTCCTGATTTTTTAGCGTAATCTTGTAATTCGTTTACAGCTTTATCTAATTCATTTTTTGTTTTGATAGCATTAGAAGCTTGAGTTTGTAATTGAGCAAGAGCTTCAAGGGCTTCTTTAGATGATGATTTAACAACTTCTTTTTCAACAATAACTTCTATACCAGCTTCTTTAAGCTCTTTTGTATGAAGTTGAATACCGTTGTCAATTTTGTGTTTAGTTTCAATTTCTGATGAAATTTCTTGACTTTGTTTCTTCACAAAGTCTTCCATTTTCTTGAGGTCTGTGAAGACTTCAGGTTTGTTATCTTTAACTACAATACCAGCTTCTTTAAGCTTTTCTTTATCATCTTTGATAGTCATGTTAGCTTGTTTTTTAGCAGTAGTAGCATTTTTCAGTTCAGTTGTTTGTTTATTAATTTCAGTGTTTGCTTTTTCTTGAGCGTCAACGATTGTTGGTTTAACATCTTCTTTTACATTGACACCTTCTTGTTTAGCTTCAGCTTTGGCTTTGTTAAAATTATCGTTTTCAATTTTTTTAAATGAATGAGTGTCAGTTTCTTGTGGAACTTCTTTTTTGACATTAGTATCTTCAACTGCTTTAACAGGTTCTGATTTTTCTGATTTATCAGCGCTAGTAGTAACAATATTGTTAATAGTATTTACTGATTCTTGTGTAGAAACTTCATTACTTTGCTCACCAGTTTGTGGTTTAACCTCATCTTTTTGAGAGTCAACAGCTTCTGATTTATCAGGTGCGACCTGTGTTGATGTAACCTGTGTTTGTTGAGTAGTTGAATCAGTAACGGTAGCTTCATTTGCGCTTACATTAGCAGCACCTACAAAAAGAGTTGCTAATGTAATGATACCAACAGCTCCACCTTTAACTTTTCTTATTGAACCATGTCCATTTGTTTTTAACATGCTTAAAACCTCGTTTTCTTTAAATTATATTGAATTCAAAAATTTTGATTTCATTACAATTATAACATATTTTGTTATAAAAACAAGAGATTTTGTTAAATTTATTATTTTTTTATAAGCAGATTAATTAGGTTTATGAATTTTATAAAAAAAAGACATCAAATTAGATGTCTTTTGTAAACCATTCTTAAACTTGGGTCGTTTAATTCTTGAACGAAATTTTAATGAGGTAACCATCCTCTTTCATTCAACTGAAGTAGTGGGATTCGAACCCACGGTTTCGGTCAATGTGACCTATCTTTGCCACTTAGATATACTTCAACAAGCTGTTGTCCAGAGTATCAGCTTAACTCCTACATCTTCATTTTGCAAAACCCGATTGAGATGTAACGAGGGTTCTTTAAAGTTTATTTTGTCATTCCCCAAATGACGATATTTGTGACAGGATAAATGCAAATAAAAATTAAAATTAAAATTTAAAATCATCAATCCTTTGTTAGCTACAGCAAGTTTAACTCTTATAATAATTGTTGACATAATTATCACCCAATAAGAGCTAACGGTGTAACAACCTTATTCAAATTGTTACACCTAATCTATTAGAAAGGAGACTGGCTTAGTCTAATGAAGTTTTTAATAAAAACTTTGGAAATATTTATGGTAAATATTTCGACTGGGGTAGCTGGATTCGAACCAACGCGTAAAGGAGTCAAAGTCCTTTGCCTTACCGCTTGGCTATACCCCAATAGTGACCTTTGTAATAACAAAGGTCTTTTGTTAGGAGAATATAAATAAATGGAAATGAAATACTTCAACCGTATTACCACGGATAGAGTTTCTGTGATACAGAACAATTAGAACAATTGTTCCTTCACAACGTACATTCATTGGTACGCCTATTCCATAGTTACCCATTGGGAATTCATATAGGAGCACCATATTATTTTTTCCCTATTAATATGGTTCTATCTAATTGCTAATTAGATATATGAGGGAGTGGGGAGTTGAACCCCAAACCCCTTTGCTTTGGAGATATATAATGAAAAAATCATGAATAATTTTCAGTTAGAAGTCATGTCTTTCTAATATTATTCATTGGCAGTTTAGTGTCATGCTTGGGACAATTTTTGTTTCAATTGTTAATTTGTTTCTAATATAATGTATGAATTTTTATATAAGCCGTTTGTTAATTATTATGCTTTAGGTGTTTTTGACACCTTTTTGCGACATTTAGATGTTATGATGGTTATTCACCGTTTGTTGTTGTGGTAAACATGATTTTAAAGCTATTCCAGTATTAATATCCTTATCATGCCACTTTTGGTATTATGTTTAACATGATGGTTTTAAAACTATGTGATTAGATAAGCAAAAAAATTGACTCTTTTGGTATCGCTTTAGATATGATAAACTCATAAGAGTTGCACTAGCCTTTTGGTATTATGCTAATCATAACGGTTCTAAAACTAGTTCAGAGTTAACTTCTTGAGCAAGCGCCTTTCGGTACCATGTCAAATATGACGGTTCTAAAACCTCACAACATGTTCATATTAAAATTATTGTTTTTCATAAGATATTTTAGAATAAAACATTGCTTAATGATTAAAGAATAATTTTTACATAAAATTCTGACATCAATGTAATATTTACATTTAGGATGTCTACCGTTTCCAAAGGAACGGTTTTATGACCCGAGCAGGATTCGAACCTGCGACCTACGGATTAAAAGTCCGCTACTCTACCAGCTGAGTTATCGAGTCTGATTTTGATTAGTGAAGTCTAGGACATAACTTCAGTCAATGTCTAAAACCTTGTCCTACTGACACTAGAGATTCAACACTAATCAACTAGAGATGCTTATTTTAGATTTAATCTTGAATAAACTCTGTCTCTATCGGAATTGCAGGATTCGAACCTGCGACCCCTCGCTCCCAAAGCGAGTGCGCTAACCAAACTGCGCTAAATTCCGTTTATGTTATATTTGGTATACGACCTTTTGGATTTTTATATTAAGTTTATTTTTTAAGTATCTACATAGCGCTTTTGAAACATGTTAATTTTTATTGAGACAATATCGCAGCCTTTTGGATTAAAATGTTAAGTTTTTTTTGAACGAACTGGACGTAACTTTTGTAATCATGTTGCGTGTAATAATATTAAAGTGTTTCTTCGCTTTTGTTTAACTTTTGGTATCATGTTAAACATGATTGTTTCAAAACAGTTTATGATTTTAAATCTACCTTATCTAACTTTTGGTACCATGTCAAACATAATAGTTCTAAAACAGCAAGTGATATATCATTACTAGTCACGACCTTTTGGTACCATGTTAAACATGATTGTTTCAAAACAAGCTTTTCTGTAAAGGAGCCACTTCCATTCTTTTGGTACCATGTTAAACATGATTGTTTCAAAACCTCGTAACATGTTATTTATTAAAATTATTGTCTTTCATAAGATATTAAAAACATTGCTATATGAGTAAAGAATAATTTTAATTAAATGTTTAATGCCATTATGATAATCATAATTATGGCATTTACCGTTTCCAAAGTAACGGTAGAAAGGAGCGAGTGGGATTCGAACCCACGCACGACATCTCTGCCGTCTAGCGGTTTTCAAGACCGCCCCCTTCAGCCAACTTGGGTATCGCTCCATAATAGGGGGATAAACCCCCACCAAAAAATTTAAAAGAAAGTAATATAACATAACAGGGGGACAAGCCCCCGCCAAAAAATTACAGAAAAGAGATAAACAAAGTTTGAATATAGTTGACAGTGACCGAGCTCTAGTATGTCATTTAATCAGTCGATAAGCCAACCGAACTATATTCAACAGACCCTGTAGGATTTGAACCCACTCTTACGGTTTTGGAGACCGTCGTGCAACCAGTGACACTTAGGACCTATATTATGAAACAAGTATTACATCGACTTTTTGAATAAAAAGTTGAATCGTTAATACTTTTTCTGTTAATTTGATATTAATTTTATCATGTTAATGCTGAATTGTCAACACTTTTTATAAAAATTTTGAAATTTATGGACCTTGCTGGGCTCGAACCAGCGGTCACTCGGTTATGAGCCGAGAGCTTTAACCAACTAAGCTAAAGGTCCTTTTTATATAGAAAAAAGCTTGCGTGGGTACGTGACCTGTGCATTTAAGCACTGCAAGCCGTTTGTCTTTTCTGTGACGTGTCGGGCTCGAACCGACTAGCACCTGTGCCACAAACAAGCGGCTCACCACATTGCCTTACGTCACCATAATAAAAATGATGTAGCTGATTGGTACAGCGCTCATCCCAATCACTTGCGCCAACCACTTCCGTAGCCAGACTACATCGTTTGAGAAAATATTCATATTCCCATGCCGATTAACGGATTCGAACCGCTGACCCTCTGATTACAAATCAGATGCTCTGCCAACTGAGCTAAATCGGCTTAAACAGTCATATCGTTATCAATCTGATAACGGAGCCCTAACAAGTTCTCGGAGAATTCTTGCAGGTTATGACTGTAAAATTATTACGGAGCGCACCCGTAACCCTTGTGGGCACCACCCACAAATTAATCTTAGTTGGTGTCTCAAACCTTACCGTTCAGGACGTTTCGTCATAGCAATTGCACCATAGAGACTTAGGATATGGCGCTAGGCGCTAGACATGGTTAGTTTATTAATTGATTTCTAAACTTTTCAGTTTAGAAGATATAGATGCTAAAATATTGATACTTGATTCTAAATCATTGATTTTATCAATTTTTAGGAATTCATATTCTTCGTCAAAAACTTTTGCGTAAAAGTTTAGGATGTTTGGTTTTACATCTGGTTGTTCAAGGATATGTTTTTTAACATTGTTGAAATAGAAAATTAATTCTTCATCTTGTGAATCGTTTAGTGATTTTTCTAATTTAGTCATAAATCGATTTAACGATTTTTGATATTGAGTTAGCGAATTATTCATGTTTCACCTCATTTAAGGAGCGAGTGGGGTTCGAACCCACGCGCGACATTTCTGCCGCCTAGCACGTTAGCAGTGTGCCCTCTTAACCAACTTGAGTATCGCTCCATATTATATAATAGTAGTAGTGGTAACGTTTAGCACTTTTGTGAACATGTTATTTATAGACACGTTTGATATCGTTTGGTTTGTTAAAATAGTGGTTTCAAAACTTTTTATTTAGGTTTACCCTTGTCACTTGACTTGTGGTATCATGTTAAACATTATATTACCAAAGCAAAAGCTGTAGTATTTGTTCTTGGTTTAGACTTTTGGAACAATTTTAAACATAACAGTACCAAAACTGGATGAAAGATATCAATCTACGAGCTGACTTTTGGAATCATGTTAATAACCAGAATAATAGCAGCAACTGTTCCGTCCTTTTGGAGTCATGATTAACAAATTATTACCAAAATGCGTGTTCTCATTTCCGATTTCTCCCTTGGCTTTTGGAATCATGTTAAACATGGATTAAAACCAGATTTAATCGAGACTTTTGAACTCATGTTAAGTATGGTTGTTTTAAAACCTTATTCTTTCTTTAAACGAGATAGCTCTCTTTTGGTACTATATTAAACATGATGTTTTAAGACTTCGTGTTTAAATTTAACATGTTATTTATTAAAATTATTGTTTTTCACAAGATGTTAAAAACATTGCTATATGAGTAAAGAATAATTTTAATGAAATGAATAATGTCATTATGATAATCATAATTGTGACATTAACCGTTTCCAAATGAACGGTATAAGAATTATTTTGATACTGTTGTGGCAATATCAAAGTTAGCAACAATATGAAGTAGTCCATCATTATAATTTAACTCAGAAGTACAACCTTGAATATTCATTGGACTATCTTCTGAATCACAATAGCCCCTCATTTCTGAGTATACAAATGTATTTTCAGGTAATTGTTGCAAAGCTTCAATTAATTCTTTAACTGTCATATTGTATTCACCTTTATTTTTTTTAAAAAACCACAACCCCTTCAGACGCTTGCCCTACTTCGGGGTTGCTCGAACCGACATGTCGCTACCATGTTGGTATTGCGCAGGTGGGATTTGAACCCACGTCCTCAAGGTTATGAGCCTTGCGAGCTACCAACTGCTCTACCGCGCATAAATATTATATGTTTATTTCAATTATTGGACGAGCATAGTTTAACTTTTGTGAATAGCGATTGTTTTCGTCAACGCTGTCTTTTATTTTATATTACAACTGATGTTGTCTGTTTGAGAACATTAGTTAATAATATGTTTTGATGCAACTTTTATTGAAAAAGTTATTGCATCAAACGTTTTAAATAAACGTTATACACCGTAGGAGAATCGAACTCCTATTGCAAGCGTGAAAAGCCTGTGTCCTAACCATTAGACGAACGGTGCTTAATGTCAGCTGACCAATCCATAGTCAACTGACGGTTTCAATAGTGAGTGTTAGTATCAATCTGATAGCAGCAGATGGATTAACCTACTATTGATGTTTCGGGTTACCAAAATCGCTAATAGCGGTCTTGTTCTCCAGGAATGACTATGCAAGTCAGTCAACCCTAGTAGTAATCATTAACTTCTCAGCTAACCTTAAGCCTCTTGCATTGACTCGGCTGATGAACCTTGTGTGGTGCTCCACTCATTAATGATATATGGAATTACAAGACTAGCTAAATCTTGAATTCCTTTTTCAGTTTACTACCATAAACAAACTCCACCAACAGGGCTCGAACCTGTGACATTCTGATTAACAGTCAGACGCTCTGCCAACTGAGCTATGGTGGATAATTGATTATCTATATAAGGGGACTTGAACCCCCAAAGCCGATTTCGACTCATTGTAAACATTTGGTTTTCATGAATTACAATCACAACCTTGCCGTTTAGTTAGTTGCCATATATAGATAATTTATGTTGTAGCAGACGTCCCTACAACTGGTCATGCCATTGACCTTATTCCAACTCGCATTACTTAATTAACGTTTAAAATCGAAGAAAATTTATGAGTTGACGTTCTGTTAATTCAAAACCGTTTGACTGTTCCGATTTTTTAACAGTCTTAGTAATGAATAGCTTACGGTTCAGACGGGACTCGAACCCGCGACCCCCTGCGTGACAGGCAGGTGCGCTAACCAACTGCGCCACTGAACCAATGTTTAACTACCTCAATTGGTGGTTGAAGTAGTCTCTACTAATCTGTTTGATTTCAAGATACCACCTTTTAATCAATTCAATCAATTTTGTTTTCACCTCTAAACTACCCGACTGGTGCGTCAGGATGGGATTCGAACCCACGTCTTAATTGATTTACATTTTAGTAGATTTAATTAATAATTACAACAATTGTTGTATGGCGCAAGGCGGAATCGAACCACCGACACACAGGGCTTCAACCTGCTGCTCTACCTAACTGAGCTATCGCGCCTAATTGCTCCGATAATTTCGGAGCTAGTGGATATGAGTAAGAGTACCCACGGCTCTATTCCGTTTCTATTTCAACGGACAAGCCACCCTTATTATAGGGATTGTCTTCGGTCGCCGATATAGGTTGCAAGCCTTTTGTGAATTTGTTACGCTTGATTGACCTATACCATACCTTCTTTACGGTAGGAAGCTACCATAGAATAGAACCCTTAAGTATATTGCCTCAATACGCTGATTCTAAATCTATCCTTTCGGTTAACCTAACAGTTGAGGACTTAGGGTTGTTAGATACCCATTTTGAATTACATATGATTTAACAATCTTATTCAAATTGTTAAGCCTAAAGGTTATACAAATGAAAATTTGTACTTCTGGCATGACCAGAACAGGGTTCGAACCTGTGACCTCTTGCTTGTAAGGCAAGCGCTCTCCCAGCTGAGCTATCCAGTCTAAAATTCGACATCGGTTTCATGGTTACACAGGTCATATGTCCTGGCGCAGCGTATCCCGTATGTCTGTTCGTGTCCCCGTTACGTTTTAACTACCAAAGGGTCAGAGTTATGAAACAGCTCAATTTTCGCACAGCTAGAGCTTGCTGTCCCACCATGTGGGTTTGCATGATTTTAGGTGTCATTTCTCGTAAAATGACTAATGCGCAGAGAGGGACTTGAACCCTCATGAACGATACCGTTCGCACGGGCTTAAACCGTGTGCGTCTGCCAATTCCGCCATCCACGCATAATTCATAACTAATATTATATCGACTTTTGAGTCAAAAGTCAATATTAAATTCAAAAAAAAATTGAAGTAAACGAACTCCGTTATGATTGCACACCAAGTCTAGCTTAGCTGAATCTCAATTAAGGTTCACTTCTACTTATAAACATAACAAAATATAAGTATTCTTTAATTTGGTTGAATCTTGGTTATGTTAATCTTGTCAACCACGGAGATATGGTTCCTAAAGGACTTGAACCCTTATACTACGCTTAGAAGGCGTATGCTCTATCCAGTTGAGCTAAGGAACCTGAATGATGTTCTGTTTATAACAAAACATCAATTGAAGAAAGTTTTTATGAACAATTATTATATCGATTTTTGGTACAAAAATCAATAGGGATTATTGTTTACTTAAATTATTTAACAAATCTTTTGGATTTATTGAGTATTTTTCAGAATAATAAGCTAATAACGCAATGTTTTCATCTGTAATTTGGTCACCGATTAAATCAACAAGAGTTTGTTGAAGTTGGTTATTAGCGTTTAAATATTCTTTCATAGCAGTAAATGTTTCATTTTTAATAGTATGTGTTTTACCGTTAATTGTGATTTCTTGGTCACCACTAGGGATTACAGCTAATTGCAAGTCATTTTTTGTTTGTAAAACAGTTTTGATATTGTTCACAACAGCTTGTTTTGTGTTGTTAATAGAACAACTATATAGTGTGCCAGATGTTAACACTGTGAAAAATATAACAGCGATGATTAATTTTTTAGTCATAGAATTTACCTCAAATTCTATTGTATCATCTAACGGTATTTTTATCAATCACATATTGAGCAATTTTTTTCTTTTGTTCATAAGATTCAGTTTTCCATATTTGCTGTTCGAAATAAGCTTCGCCAGTAAAGAAAACTTGGTCATCTGCAATAAATAGTCTTTTTTGCAGATATTTTAAAATTGTTTTGTCACTCATAATCATTCTTGGACGATTTCGTTTTCTATCTTTATATTTATTTCTTTTTATAACAAGTGGGTCTAAAATTAAGTCCATAATTTGAGTTGTAGTTGACTCCAATTGTGATTGTTCGTAAGGAACTGTTGAAACCTGTGATTGTTGCATGTTGAACATCCTTTTTTCCGAATTTTTTGTTTAAATATAAAACAATTATAACATAAATTAATGCACTTGTTGTGTGAGCAACAAATGCCGTTTTTATCATTTCAAATAGCATGTGAATTACCTCTTAAACAATAGCTTTAATAGTGGTTCTTGCGATTTTAATGAGATATCTATAAAAGCGCACACTGATTTGAAATAGATAAAATCCTAGTGGGATTGACGTGATGAATGCTGCTAAAGGAGCAGTGGTATCATTTGTTTGTGACACATAAAAGAAATACAATGTTAGAATTTTGTATGTTGTAATTGTTGCAGCTGTGGCACAAATCAACCCGTAAACAAAGTTTTTTAATTTTTTCATTATGCATATACCTCTCTGATATTATTATCAGAAACTAAACCGCTAACCATTTTGGTTAGCATTTTATAAATAGTTGCTATTATTTTTTAAATGTGTTAAAATAATAGTATTAGTATATACAGAAACAGGTGATTTTACTTATGATTATAACAATAAGTGTTGTTGCAACATGTGTTATTTTACTTAGTCTGAATATCTATTCAGCTATTAAAGATTCTATATTTAGAAAACGCTTTGTAGATGAATTTAATTTTAAATTAAAGCAGTTGTCTGAAGAACAATATTATTTAAAAATTGATGTATCTAAACTTGAGAATTCAGTAAATGGTTTATCTCAAAGTGTGGATAATATTAAATCTTTAAATTCAACAGCGTTGATGGATATATCTGATTTAAATTCTAAATTAGATGACGTCGATAAACGAGTTGGTTTATCATTGATGTCGATTAATACTTTGCAGTCTAATTTTTTAGACAATATGGATATTGAATTTTAAAAGGAGCTTTTGATTTGAAAAAGAAAATTTTTGCTAGTTTATTATGCTCAGTCATAATGTTAAACTCATATTCCGTTTTAGCAGATGAAGTTGCGGTTACAACATCTGAACCAGTAGTTACAACTGAAGCTGTTGTTCCAACATCTGAACCAACGGTTACTACTGAAGTTGTTGCACAAAAATCTGATGTTGCTGTGGATAAAAAGGCTGATACATCAGTTGAACAAAAAGATTCAAAATCAGGAGATGTAACAACAACTTCTGAATCTACAACAACTAATGATACAACGACTAGTTCTACAGAAAATGTTGCTGAAAATCCTAAAGAGGATTCTAAAGCAACGCCTGCTGTTAATAATAATTACGTTAATCCAACACTTTATGTAAATAATCAAAACAATAAATCTGCTGAAGCTGAAACAACTAGTCAGACAACATCGACAACTGTAGTTACAAAACAACTTAATACAAGTTTGGAGACAACAGAAGAACCTATTGTTGGTACATTAACGCCTTTAGGTGTGGTTGATGGGACAAAACCAGTTGGTACATTAGAATATTTACATAGATTACCTGATACAAATGGTAAAGCTATGAAATTTAGTGTTTTGTCAGGAACTATTGTCATGTCAAGTTTAATTATTGGTCTATTATATAAATTTTCTAGAAAGATTTTTGGATAATGGTTTGGATTGTAAGAACATTTCGAAATGAAAAAAATTCAGATTTTCAATACAATAAATATTTTGATGACCATAAATTTGATACCAAAGATGAAGCTGTTTCTTATCGTAAAACATTAAAGCAAATGTCAGAATTATTTGAAGTAACAAGGATGAATTAGTGATAATTTATCCTTTTGTATTGCACTTTGTAATACAAAATGTTATAATTGGTGTATATTATAAAGAAAGGTTTAACGGTTATCGTTAATTTCGTTATGAAAAATAGTAAATCTTTAATACTTTTTTTACAAGTGTTATCAACCTTGTTTTCAACGTTAGCTCAAATTCTTATGTTTTATATGTTTTGGCTAACAATTAGAATTTGGACATTGGGATTTGGTTTTGATTTTGTTTCAGCATCTATCGGTTTTTTCCTTGGTTATGGTTTAATTTTATATACTTTATTAGTAAGAGGTGCTAAATTAAAACGTTTTGGTACATTTTCAATGTCAATATTAACAGTTATTTCTTTATTGTTCATCTCTAATAAACTTTATAAAATGATTATTGATTTGGGTTCGGACGCAAATGTAGTTATGAATTATTTAATTGTAGTTCTCATTATTATTTTTGTTATCTATTTTGTTGCACGATTACTTGAATTTGGTATAAGTAAACTTGTGTCAGCCTTATTTAAAACTGATGATGAACAATTTGAACTTGTAAAAGCATCTACTCATTATTCAAAAACTGGTGTTGAATTATATGAGTCTTATATATATGTGCTGAAAGGTTTTGACCCTTATAATACAAGTTTTACTCAAATTATCAATACAAAAAAAGACTAGATTTAATCTAGTCTTTTTATTTATAAATTACGGTTGGCATTTTAAATCCGTTTTGGGTTAAAATGTCTTTTATTACATCGAGCTCTAAAATTTGTTGGAATGAATACATGTTTTTAAATGTGTCAATGTCGTAATTTGAATCATTTAATACATCTTTTACGGTTTTCTTAGGCGATACATATTCAGTTAATAGAGCATCGACATTCAGTTTAGATTTAAAGGTCATTATCTCTCCTTTCTATTTGGATAATAATGAATAAACCAATAAACTATGCTCCAATCTATTCCATAATGTGTCTAAATCGACATAAGGGTTTTCAGCAAATTGAAATTGTTTTAATTGTTGCTTACTTTCATCAGAATATGATTTAGCTTTTTTAGCTCGTTTAAGCCATTTTTCATATTGTTTTGAAGCATGTTCAATTTGTGATTTCATTTTTGATTTTGCATAGTGTTTATTATCAAATCCACTATTTAGATGTTCTTGATATGCATCTGTTAGCATTTGAGCGTTTTGAATAGTTTTTAGATATCTATAAATTGTATCATTGTTGACATCAACTGCTGATTTCAGTGAAATTGGCTGAAAATCATCTTTGGTGTTTAGTTTTGCAAAAACTTTTGCAATTCTTTCTTCTCGACCACTAGCACTAGCATTTGCATAATTTGATAACGTTGACATATAATTTATCCATTTCTATTTTATTTAATTATATTATACCATATATCTAGATTTCTTGTAAAATCTTATTTACGATTTTTGATGGAATAGTTAAGTTTACAACTAAGTTTGAATTTGTTTGCTCAATATAATGAATTTGTTTTGATTGTAAACCGAGTGGTTTCAATTGTTGGTCTAATTCAGGTTTATCAACAACTGTATCAAGTTTTGATAATGTTAATCTATAAATATCAGCTGTGATATGTCTAATTGTATTATATTTGAATGCTCGTTTTACTTGAGCTGCAAATGAGGTATCTGTTGTGGGTCTATATGACCTTTTTAGATATGGGTAGATTTGGTGAGCCTGTTCTTTAGTTAAAGGTTCATCTTTGAGAATTGCATCTGTGATGATGATATCATCGTAAATTTCGTGTTCAGTTAAGTATTTGTCTGTTAGTGCCATTTTATATCCTTTCAATTATAAATCTAATTCATAATCATGTGAAACATTTGTTTTAGGTGGTAGTGGAATATCTAGTGTTTGTGATATTTCTGGTTTTTCATTAGATTTTGAAATTTCTTCTTTTGATTTATCAAAACTAATATTATGACTGAAATCAATAGATGTTGTTTTCGAATAAGGTTTGTATAAATCTTTAAATTTATTTAAGTTTAGAGATTTTTCAAAAGCTTTAATTTTTACTTCAGCAAATTTTTTAAATGGTAAATCTGAGTTTTGGATTTTATCATTTAGTTCTTTTAAATCTTTTTTGAATCCATCAATATCAACTTCAAATGGTTTGAACCCATTATCTTTTAGAAATTCTAATGCTTCATTGTGAGATAATGATGATAAAATTGAATCGTTATCGTGTGATAAAGCATCTGTATAATCTTCTAAATCTTCATCTAACCATGACATATCATAGTTGTTTTCTGTGGTTTGAGTCCAAATCATAGGTAATGTTCGACCAAAATCGAAGTTTACTAGACGTCCAGTTTCTGTTTTATTATTGTATGCAATAATAAAGTTTGATGGATTGCCTAGTCGGTCTGTGTTACCTAACATAATATCAAATGCAGCTTGGTTAATTAGAAATTCTTTTGCGTGTTCATAAGGAACGTTGTGTCCTGTGAAATATTTCAAAAGATTATCAAGTCTAGTTTGTGTGTTGACATCCATAATATTTTCTGCATAATCATCAGTTGTGATTAATGTATGAGGGTCAGTTTTACGACCAATAGCTAAAACTCTTTCTGATTCATTTTCTTTGAGAAAGTTCTTTGAAATTGTTCCTGATTTAACATCACCCTTGATGTTGAAAATACCAAATTGATAATCAACACAATCAAAGTCTGGTTTATTCTTGATGTTTCTTGCGAAGATAGCAGACAGTGTTTCTGATAGTGATGAATATTGCACATCAAAATTATCTTCCCATTTTCCGTTGACTGTTGGATTTAAATCATCTAATTTAGCAAAATAAGCTTCATTACCAATAGCAATGGCACCTTTGTGTTGAAGACCATTTACATTTGTATTACCAAAATTGTGATTAATAATAATCTGTTGATGAATAACCTGTGTTTTAACAGGTGGAATCGCCTTAACCATATGTTTAGTTCATGGTTCGACACTGATGTTTAAATTGTGTTGTGCATCAGCGTAGAACTCTCCTTTCTTAATTAAATCAATATGTTCTTTTAATGTTAGTTTTTTATTTGTTAAAAAATTCAAACGTTTTTCAATACCATGATAAGTTCTTTCTTCTGGAGTTAATAGAATTGTAGCTCCCAATTCATGTGGCTCATTCGTTAGAATTGCACGTTTGTTATCATGGTCGATTTCGAATTCAAATACGGGAACGTTTGAGATGTTAAAAATTAATGTTTGCATAGATAAGCCTTTCTAGAGTTTTATTCATCTTAGTTTAACATATTTGTTATGTAATTTCTAGTTAATAGTTGGTAAAAAATAACCAATCAGATATTAATCCGATTGGTTGGAAATTAATTGAAAAGACCATATTTGTTCAATAATTTTTGAATTTTTCCAGTATCATCAATGAAAATATGATATGACAATACTTGTTTGAAATGTTCAATGTCTCTGTATCCGTAATCAGATATGGAGTGTTTTTTATATTTTAAAGAATTGCAAATAGTTCTTAGTTTTCTATAAAATTCACGATTAGTTGTTACTTGATTTTTATGATTTACAGTGACACCTGTAATCTTACGGTGAACATTGTGAGTTGTTGTCTTTTTATTATTTAGTTTACAAGGTGTATTTGTCTGTTTTAAGCATTTTTTAATGATGTTTTGACATTGGTGTTGATTGAGTTTTGTTTTTGAAATTGTTAAATCGTCACTATATTGAGTGATGATTGCTTCAGGTAACTCTTTCTTTAATTGTTTCCAAAAGTCAATTAATGCTAAACCAGCTAGTGTTCCAGATATTGGGCTTCCTTGAATTAAACCATTTGTTTTTGGGTCAATGTAATATTGTTTTACCAATGGTGCATTAATTTGTTTTAAATATGGTTTAATTTTGACAAATGGAATACTATCATAAAAACCTGAAAAGTCAAACTTGTGAATGATTTTTTGGTTTTTATGGATTTGAGCGTTTGTTTTGACAGAATGGTTTTTTCTGTAAGCTTGTGGTATGTTTTCTAAATTATATTTAGTTAACAATTGTTCATATAATACCACAGCTTTAATATTTAGTTTCTTTAAAAATTGTTTTAGTTCAGGATTAGGTTCGACAACCTTTCTTCCTGTTGGTAAGGTATAACGTTTAAGTTTTGTTGAATACATGTCCAAATTTCCTTTTCATTCAGCACTTCCTTCAGAGTTGACTCATCAGACTCCTCGCATCAACTGATGATAATCATGATTTCCTGAGTTACTCCTGGTGATAAATTTCTTTCATCACCCTGATGGTTTTCGGCTGGATGTAGAGGCGTCGCAGGTGAAATCCAGAAAATTCCAGGTTTCTAACAGGGAACATCGGGTGAGAGCTTCTGCTTCTCTGTGCAGCCCCGCGGGCTCTACAGCATACTTCAATAAAAAGTGAAGAAGTGGGAGTGATACGACCACGATGAGCGTTTATTGAAGTGATTGTAACTTTTGCGATAACACAAAAGGATTGTTCTAATTTTAGTAACAATAATTAACTATTCAACATAAAATTTATATTATATTGCGTATAAATCAAGTAACAATATTCAAATCGATTGGTTTAACCAATCATTTGAAACATTTATTTTGATTCAGTAAGTGATTTTAGAGCATCATCTTTCATTTTAATTGATGAATCTTTTGGTTTTTTCGTTTTTTGTTTTAATGAAAAACGTTTTTCTTGAGCTTGATGAATAGAATTGAAAATCTTCAATTCATTTGGTGACAATTGTTCATTTTGAATCAATTCTAAATATTTTGTCGTAAGCATTTTTTGGATGCTTGGATAAGTTAGTAATTCAGGTTTTGAATCAATTGCTTTAAGAGTTAATTCTTGACTGTTATTTTAGTCAAAAACTAGTTTGTATTTGACATCATCAATTTTAGTTTCATTAGATTTGTAGATGATTTCACCCATATTATTTTTCATTGAGATTGTAGTAATAGTATCTTTGTTTTCAGCTACAACAATTTGAACATCTGTGTTTTCGTTATTGTAAAAACCATCATTGTCAATTTCAATAGCTGTAACAAGCATTCCGATAGTGGTTGTTAAATTCATTATAGAATCCTTTCTTTATTAATCTTCGTTATCATCATTGCAAAATGGACATTCGTCTAAATCTTCATCGTTGCTAAAGATATGACCACATGGGAAGGTGATTATTTCATCAGAATCATATGTGTCTAACATGGTTTCAATTCTGACGGAATTTGTTGTATCTTCATGGACAAATTCAGCTGCTAAGAAATAAGTGAATTGATTATCCTTATCTTTTGCATTAGCAATGATGAATTTAGTTACTTCTTGAATTGTGGGTGGTTCAATTGTTAGTAATGTTTTAATTTTTGCTTTTAAATCACTGTAAAATTCATCAAAATCTTGGTAATTTAATAAATTTGTGTATAGGTTCTTAATTGATTCTTTATTTTGAATACCAAGTGGATGTAAAAGTTGGTTTAAGATTTGGTCATCTGATTCAATTTGTTGAGCAATATTTTCATGATAAGAGTAGAACATTTCTAGTTCGAATCTTGTATCCTCATCATCATTTAATACCAAATCACAAATATCTGTTTGATTATCATGAGTATATATTTGTGCTGCTAAATATGGAAATGTTGCTTCAGCAATATCAGCATGTAAAATTAGACTCTTCATTCTTTCAATTTTTGGGTCTGATTTTGGTTTGGGTTTATAGTTGTAATAACTCACAGAATCATTCCATTTATCATTATTAGTTTTTGTCATTTGGTATTTTTTCTCCAATAAATTCTAAACCATAATAATTAAGACTTGAAGTTTTTGCTTTGACGTGTAAACGTTCATTATCAATAACAATGTAAGTATTTTCAAAATCATCAGGATGTTCCCATTTATAATGGTTATATAATGTTGTGTCTAAATCCATAATGGTTTTATAAGTTTCATCATTGTCAATTAAATCATTTCTGATTTCGTTTATAACGTATTCATACATATCTGAAAACTTTTCAAAATATAATGGTTGTTCCAAACCTTGTTGGTTGGAAGATGTTAGTACATAATTTTTTGACATATAGTTATCCTTTATAGTGGTAGACTTATAGCTGGTTTTTCAGATTTTGGATTTTTCCATAAATAGACATTATCACCATCTGGTTTATTAACAACCTTAATGATTTGTTCCTTATCACCATTATTCATGAGATACATATCAACATGAACACCTTTATGTTCATTAGCATGTGTATCAATCTCAATGACTAAAAATTTATTTTTATCTAATTGAATTTTTGTTTTATCCATTTCTTGTTTTCCTTTTATTAATTATCTTATTTGTAAAAAAATCGCTATCATAGGATAACGATTTTTCTCTGTTATTTAGTTCGTCACGTTAACAACGTGATATTACTCATTAGATAATTTACCAGATTCATCGATTCTATAAAACTTTGTAGAATCTGATTTTTTGGATTTATATAATCCAAATCCTAACGCATTATTTGTATCAAAATATGGTTTTATATTTTCATAATCATTAGTCAATTTATTACTGTCAAAATCAGTTTTAAATTGTTTTTGTTCAGGTGTTGCTTGAACTTTATTTTTGATAATAGTTGGTAACTTCAAATTTGAATCTAATAAAGACGTGATTTTATTTTCATCATTAATTTGTAAAACTTTAATGTTTTCTTTTTTTGTCAATTCAATGCGTTCATCACTGAAATCAAATTGTGAAGTATCTTTATCTTTATTAAAGTATTTCATTGTATTTACAAGTAAAGATGCACGAGCTTGATTTTCAGGTGTTAACCAATCACCATAAATTGCTTGGTCATCAAATCCAGTCCAGATTGATACTGCTACGGATTTAGTATAACCACTCATCCATTGGTCTGATGCGATTAAATCTACTCCAGTATCACCAGCTTTACCGTAGTATTGAGTGTGTTCTTTGTCATAATACAAGTCTTGATTATTATCAAAACCAACAGTTCCTGTTTTAACAGCATATCCTTTGAATTCAGAAATCTGTGCAGTTCCTGCTGAACCATTAGGTTGGATTGTTGTTTCTAACATTCTGGTTAATTTTGACGCAGTTCTAGGACTCATTGCTTGACGCTTGTTATTGTCCAAGGTTACGGTTTGACCATCTTGAGTTACAGTATTTACATACATACTGTTAGTTATTTCGCCGTTATTTGCTAAGCTTGCAAAAGCTGCTGCAAAATCAGCTGATGACTCATGAATACCCAATGCTTGACTACCATTAAATGTTGTTAATTTTTCAAAATCACCATCATCATTTATTTGATGGTCTTCAAGTTTGAGGTTTGACATGATGGTTTGGTTCATCCATGGTTCTTGTTTTGCCAAAGCATCTACGGCAGGAACGTTCATGGAATATTTTAAAGCGCTTTGGGTTGTAGCTGTACCGTACATAACATGTCCATAGTTATATACTGTAACATTTGTCCCTGCATAAGTAGTAGTATTAGCATTCCAAATTGTGGATTCTGTTACATCTGAAAACTCAATTAAGGGAGCATAGCTTAAAAATGGTTTAATAGTTGAACCTGAACTACGTGTTATTTGTGTGGCTCTATTTAATTCATATGGTGATGAACCATATCTAGAACCAACTTGTGCTAAAACTTTACCAGTTTTTGGTTCTGTAACGGTTATGGCAACTTGTTGGCGTTCATTCGCATAATGTTCATCTTTTTTGGCTTCGTTTTGCAACCATTCGTTTTGTTCAATATTTAAATTAGAGATTACTTTAATTGGATGTTCTTTATTTTTAATGTTATATCCGTATTCTTCTAATTGTTTTAAAATGGAATTGACATAAGCTCCATTAGATGATGCAGTTTCATATACTTGTTGAGTAAACCAACCTTGGTCTTTTAAATCTTGAGTTACAGGAATGGCTTTAGCTTTGTCATATTGTTCTTGTGTAATAATGTTTTTAGTTAATGCATTTTCTAAAACTTGATTACGACGCGATTCAGTTTCGTCAGGATTTGTTCTTGGATTGTATAAGCTTGGATTTTTTAACATTCCAACGATAGTTGCATATTTTGCAATATAAGATGGGTCTGTTTTATCCGTAGCTGTTTCTTCACCATATAATAAATACATAGCTGAATTAAATCCGTATGAACTTTCTAGGAAGCCAACTTTATTTAAATAAGCATAGAGGATATCATCTTTTGAAAATTCTTCAGTTAATTTTTTAGCTAAAGCAATTTCTTGAATTTTTCTATCATAATCAGATATATCTTTGTTCATATATCTGATATTTTTTATCAATTGCTGAGTAATTGTTGAACCACCACGAGCTGTATCTGTGTGCAAAATTTTATCTTTTAATGATGATAAAACTGTTAACGCAATTGCTTTTTCTGAATAACCTTCGTTTTCGTAGAAAGTGTGGTCTTCTGTTGCTAAAAGCAAATCAATCATGATTTGTGGTGTATTTTCTTTTGTTGATGGGAAGTGTAAGTATTCGGCATCCGTCCAAATTAATGTTTTCCCATCATCAGCATAAATTTCTGAATTAGGGTTTTGTGTTAATTCCAACTGATTGATGCTTTTTACGGATAATACATTCTTATTAACAAATTCTCCAACGTAGATAGTGCCACCAACACCAATGAGAATCATTAGTAATAATATAATGTATGCTGTGTTTTTTAAATAATAAAGTATTTTTTCTTTATACATTAATTTCTCCTTTGATTTTTGTTTGATGCTGATGGATTTGTTGCTGAATTTGATGGTTTATTTTCTTCAGTTGTTGTGGTCACTTCAGCTTTGAATTTCTTGATGGTTTGATTTTGAATCAAGTCCAATTTTATATTTTTTAATGAATTAACATTCACTAAATCATCATCGTTTTCATCTGATAATGATGTATTTATATTCAATTTCAATGTTTGTGATGACTTTTCATCATTTTTATTTGTAACAGTTGTTACATCAGCTTTGAATTGTACATCAATTTCAATATATGATAGATGATTTTTGAACTTGTTTAATGTTTGATTTTGATTAAACAGTTCATCAGAAAAATGAGTTTTATATGTTGTAGATGTTGATTCTGAAACGTAACCTTTTAAGTTTGCAAAATATGAATCTTTTACTGATGAAGAAATTTGATTTAAAACCTTTAAAATTTCTTTTAAATCTTTTATTGTTACATAATCATTTTTAATATTAGCTTCATATTCTTTTGCTGATTTAACAAACTCATCAAGTTTTGATTTTAAATCAATGATTGCTTGTTGTTCAATTTCAGTTTGATTTTCTTTCTGTTGAAGTTCATATAAATGTTTTAAATCATTAATGTTTTTATTATAAAACGATAAATCTTTCCATTTTATATCTGTTGATATGGTGGATAAGTTTTGAACATCAGGGTTTATATCTGATAATGAAAACTCTTTATTGTTGTATGTTAGTAATGAGTTGTTATCGTTTATGGTTTTAATTAAAGTTTCTATCTTTTCAATGATACTTTTGTTTTTTTCTTCTTGTTCTTTAAAACCATTATCATCTTCTTGTAATTCATAATATGTATTTGTTGCTGATAACAATTGATTTAAAGTTGAGACATTATTTTCAATGATGTTTAATCCGACACTAGATTTTGCTAACTTTAATTTTTTTACATAAGTTGGTGTAGAAGCATATTGTTCCAGTGATTGAATCATATTTTGGTCTAATTTATCATTAAAGGTCTTTGTTTTATCATCCCAAATAGTTGACCATAATGTATCAAAATTTTGAATCGCTTGACGTTCCATTGATTGATATGATTTAGTCCAATTGTGAACCTCATATCCAACACTACCAATTAGTATTAATACACCAATTGAAATCACTTTTAATTTTAAATTTAAAGTTTTAAATTTTAACATTTTAGTTCCTTATCTAATTATTAGTAAATGTAACACGTATAAAATACTTAAGTGTAGTGGATAATATATATAAAACCCGTGTTTTATTAAATCATTTGAATATCCACGTTCATTATTTGTAGATTTTAAAATAGGAATACTTAGCATGATTCCTAAGTAAGTAAAACTTGTGATGTCTAATGTTGCTATGAAATTCATAATTGCAGTTGTGGAAGCGATAATTATTAATGTTTTAGGTTCAATTTTTGAATCCTTGTAGAAGAAGTAAATAATTAATACACCAATTATGTTCCAATCAGAATTGAACGTTAATGCAGATGCAATTATTAAAAACAAAATCTGCATCAGTTTAGACGGTTTTAATTTATCCAAGATTGTTATTAATGATAAACCAATCATTAACGTAAATAGTATATTGTTTAGCGGATAAATATTAGCGTCAGTATTGATGCCAATAGTATAATGATAAGGAATGATAGATATTAATGCGTATATTCCTAATCGTATAATGTATCTTATTTTTGATTTTGTTTTTTGAAATCCTAAATTTAAGAGATAAGCCATTACTGGGAATGTGATTTTACCAATTGTTAAATAGGTAATTTGCCACCATAATGGATTGTATATATCTTTGAATATAAATCCAATATGATTAATTGTCATTGCAATGATGGCAATAATTTTTAAATCAAAACTAGTTAGTTTCAACTTTAGGTTTCTTTTTAGAACGTTTTCTACGTTTCTTTTCAGTTTTATTACCATAAATAATAAACTTATCCTCTGTAATATCAATTGTGTAATTTGGATGGTTTTTCGTGTACCAATATACTTTTAGTTGATTATCAGGTGTAACACCGACAATTTTTCCAATAGGTTTGGTTTTTAGTATCTTGAATTCAGTTAAATTGGATTCTAATAATGTAATTTTAAAACCTGCCAATGATTTTAGGTAATCATTTGAAATAATCATTTCTTTTTCACCTTCTTATCTGACGGATTTTTAATAATTTCATATTTCACAATCTTTCCTCTAGGAAAAGTGAGTGTGACAGTAGCAACAGTAGTGTTATCTTGAACCGAATCTAAGTTTTCTTTTTGAATGGATTCAATAATGATTGTAATTCCATCAGTTGAAAACTGATTTTTAAATGGATAATCTTTAATGACTGAAATCATTTCATGTTTGTTAATATCACTTAGTTCTGGTCTAATCTTATCTTTGATAATTTCAAATGCAGTTTGATAATCATCAACGATGATATCTTCAATTTTGAATTTCATAATTTAATTTCCTTTAATTTTATTAATTTTAATTATATCACAAAAATGTTGATAAATCAATGATTTTTTATGTTTTTCTGTGATTTTTTAATGTAGGGATTTGCAATTTGTTTTATAATTTGTTATACTTAATGTATTACAAAATTTAGTGAGGTTGATATTATATGACGAAGCGTCGTAATAAGGATGATGAACGCCATTTTGGTACATTTTCTCAAATTAATATTTATGTTGTTGATACAAAAGTTTTGAAACATTTTTTAGGTTCAAAATCTCTTAATGACCATTATAATGATTGGTTAAATGGTAATATTTATAGTAATCAGTATATCTTGAATGCTTTAAAATCTAGTCTTCAGTCTATTGAATTTGATAATGCTTATTACATTGTTAAATCTTATGGTAATAAAAAACAATTTAGATTTAAACAAAATGAATTTTATGAATTTGATAAATCTAATATTGCGTTTTTGAAGTCAGAAGCTGAGAAGCTGCTTGAAACAAAACCTAACTTTTATGTTTATAAAAAGCATGTGGATAAGTTAGCCAAATTACAAAACAGATTAGACAATGGTAAATTAGATTCTAAGACATTGTTGATTTCGACTTGGTAAAATTAAAAGAAACCACCTAAAAATTAGGTGGCTTTTATTTTCAATTCTCTACCAGTTTTTAACATTTCAGCTAAACCTGTTTTACGTTCATGTTGTTTGTTAAGCGTTGCAGTTGCAAAATTTTGATAACTTCCTAATAGAAGAATCATGTTTTTAGCTCTAGTGACAGCTGTATAAATAATGTTTCTATTTAAGAATGAATCATTTAATCTTGATGGTCTAGTTAATGTTAAAAATACATTTTGATATTCTGAACCTTGAGATTTATGAATGGTCATTGCGTAAGCGATATCTAAATATCCCCAATCTTTGTACTCAAATTCAATAGGTTCTGAGAAATTGTCGAATTGTACAAGAAGAATCCAATCTTTGATGTTATTACTTCCTTGACGACCAATTTGAATTAATGTTCCGACTGAACCATTAGCTATATTTTGACTAAGATTGGTGTTACAGACAACTCTATCGTTAACTCTGAATAAGCGACCTTCTTTTCTTTCATCGTTTATTTTCACACCATTATTTACAAAACGTTTAATGTTATTGTCTTTTCTACCATCATTTCGTTCTTTGAACAACACTTCTTTTAGTAATGTATCATTAGGTTTTGATTCATCGTAATATGGTGGGTTGAAAAATTCTTGTGTGTAATGATTAATCATATCACATGTATCATAATTTTTGGTACTAGATATTTTTGCTTGTTGTGATTGATTAACATAAGGTGTTAAGATTTGGAAATCATCTAAATCATTATAATTTTGTTTGCGACGAGATAACATTAGTCTTAATTTCTTAATCATATCAACATCTGATTCAGGTTCAATTAAATAGATATCATCTTTATCTTTAAACCATTCTTTTTCAGGGAAATTTCCCTCTCGAATCATTTTAGCAAATTCAGGGATATTAGATGCTCCAGTTTGACGTTTAACTTCGGTTAATCTTACGACACCTTTATGGTGTGTCAATAAGTCTGTTAAAATTTGTCCAGGTCCAATTGATGGTAATTGGTCATCATCTCCGACTAGAATTAATTTCAACGGTTGTTTTGATTGTAAAATGATGTCAAATATAGAGCCTGCAATGCTTGTATCGAGCATTGATGCTTCATCAATAACAATTAGACGTGTGTCATTCTCTTTTAATTGGTCAAGAACATATTGGATATCTCTTGAACCACTATGAGTTAAAAGAAGTTGTCTATGAATTGTTGATGCGTATCGACCAGTTTGGTCCATCATTCTAGTTGCAGCTTTACCTGTTGGAGCTAAAAGCATGATTGGTTTTTTCGTTTTAGTTGTTTTATAACCAAAATGAAGTTCATGAGCTCTTAAGATACTGCTCAAGGTTGTGGTTTTACCTGTACCAGGTCCACCTGTCAAAATGAATAAACCTTGAGTTACGCTATCACGAATTGCTTTTTCTTGTAATTCAGTAAATTCGAAATCAGGATTTTTCACTTTGATTTCGTTGCGAATTTTGTTGAAGTGAGTATCTGATAAAGCATTGTAATTGTTTTTAGAAAGCTCTTTGTAACCTCTGAAAATATTCTGTTCTCCCCAGAACAGATAGTTTGGTTGATATCCAATTCTAGTTTTAACAATTTCTGAATTTAATTCTTTGTATAGAATGTGTTCGAATTCATCATATGTTAAATATGATGTTAGATATTGATTATAAAGATGGATTAAATCATCGTTAGGAATGTACGTGTAGTTTGAGTTTTGAATAGCTTTCTTGAAAGCTAATTTAACAATAACTTTAATTCTACGAGGGTCGTTTTCTATATCATATCCTAGAGTCTCAGCTATTTGGTCACAGTGTTCTAATTTTAGATGTGAAATATCAAAGATTAGAGCCCATGGATTTTCTTTTAATTTATTCAAAGACTCGAAACCATAAATTTGATACATTTGTTTTGCAAATGTGTTGTTATTTTTGAAATATGGTAAGAGTTCAGCTTTAACAATTGCTTCAGCTAGATTATCAGATTCTGTATCCATAGCGTGTTGAATAGACGAGATAACAGCGTCTGTATAATCTGCCAAATAGTAAGAATTTCGTCCACGTTTGATATCAATTAAAACATCTACTGGTTTGAAATATGAATCTTTATATTTTTGAAGTAATTCTTTTACCACTTTAGATTTGACTTTTTTATCAATTAAGATTTTTTCAAGAGTATCGTAGTCAAAATCATTAGTTAAGGCTGTAGACGATTTTAGTGTTAGAGAATAAGCTCCTGTTTTGAAAATATATTGTTCAATATGACCAACAAACGTATATTCTTTACCAATTTCAAATCTCATTTTGGTTGTTAATGTAAAGTTTATATTATGGTTTGTTAAATATGATGATAAATACATGTTGGTGGATTGAATATGTGTTGGTTTATATAATTCACCTCTAACCCAAGTGTGGATACCATCCTTTTGGTCGTTTTGGTTTTTCAAATCAAGAATTGTCGCTGTTATAATGGTTAAATCTTTATCTAATCTTACTAGAGAACCATCTGGTTTAGGCATCTCTGTAAAGTTATTTGTAGGTATTTGAATTGGCATAACATATCCTTTTAGTGTTGTAATTGGTTTTTCAATACTTTTAGTTCTTTTTGAATGATTTCAAATTGTTTATTTGACATCATTCTCGTTAACATTGATTGATAAATTGCAGCGTGAGCTAAAATAGACAATCTGTTAGATACGTCTTGAATTTTGATATAGACGTGTTGTTTTTTATCTGTTTTTGAGTTGGAAATCTTACGTTGAATTTGTTCATTTAATTGTTTATTTAGATTTTCAACTAAATGTGGATGATACATATCTGTTTTTAATAATTCGTTAATTAATTGATTAATTGTTTTTTGTTTATGTTTAGTTTTCTTCATAAAAGGGTCTCTCTTTCTAAATCTTTATCTTTTAATCCAATAATACTTTCTATTTTATAATCTGAAAAAGTATTATTATTGGAATCTAATTGGTCACCTATAAAATCGACATAATTTCTAATTGATTTACATAAGTTAGGAGTATCTTTTTTTGTAAATCCTAATTCTACGCAATTAAACTCTTTTGATTTCATATATGATGGTGTTTTAATTTTAATACAATCAATGGCTAATTCTTCAGGATACAATATACCTTTTATATTGAGCATTTGATTGTTAATTAAACACCTCACTTCACATACAAAATCACCAGTCATATTTACATAGTGACATTTTATTTTAAAAAATGTTACCTCTGGTGAATTTCTAATAACATGGGTTACTATGTTTCGTTTAGATTTTAATTTCAGTGCTTTTTTTCTATTGTTCATAAATATTTCTCTTTCTTAGATGTATGCAGAAATTAAACCGTGTTACCGATGGTAATATTATATCATTATTTATAGATTTTATCTAATGAAAATGTGATAATATTGATTATTAATGTTAGTTTTGATATAATATATTTAAAACATGGATTGGATGTGATAAACTTGCAAATTAAATTATATTCTAAACTAGACCCTAGACGACTAAAAGAACCCGTTAGGGATTTTTCAGGAATTCAAAAGCTGTTAGAATCAACGGGTGAACCCGTTGTAATTGAAGCTTTTAGCAAACAAATATTCGATAAGACTTTGGTTATAAGACGTGATGTGACTTTTATTGGTAATTTTGTTTGTCAGTTATTCTTAACAGGTGATGCATCTGTTACGATTTTAAACGGAACTGTTAGTTCACCTAACGAAGACGTTTATCCTATTATATTGGACAGGAACTATGTTGGTCAATTATCAATTATTAATTCTAAAATCACGTTGTCTTCTAAAGCTAATCAAAAAGTTGCGTTATTGAGTCAAGGTTTTGATTGCGAACAGCTTATTGTTGAAAATTCTTATATTGAAGGAGCATATATATCGGTCAGAAACTTAATGTTGATTGGTAATGTTGAATTTGATAGTCCTATTGAAACTAGAATAGCTTGTCATATTTTTGAAACAGATAACTGTGATTTGAAGTTGAAACAAACTAATTTTAATCATGACGTGGATTTAGTTGATTTAAATAGTCTCACTATTAATGGTAAATGTATTTTATCAGGTGGTTTTGATATCGGACATTTGATAATTGATAATAAATTAAAAACTCTTGAAACGTTGATTTTAACTAATCATTTTGAAGAATTAGCAATAGTTCGATTAGGTGATGTTACTTACGAACATGGTTTATCTAATAAAACTCATATTTATTTAAATCACACGAAAACATTATTGTTGGGTGATATTAGTTCATCAATTAATTGGCGTATAAAGGATTCAATTCTTCAAGTAGACACTATTAATGATAATAATTGTACGTGGGTTATAGATGATAATGTTAATATTCAAATAAGTAGTAGTGCTAATTCAGAATTGCTTGAATATGATGGTGTTCAAATTGTTGATACTAGAGATGTATCTGATAATCAGATGCAATATCAAGATGTTTCTGTATTTGAACATCCTGAGTTTGTTTTAAATAATGATTTAGATGTTAAACCATCAACGGCTACTGATAGATTAAATGAAATGATTGGACAACCGTTGGTTAAACAACAGTTGAGTAACTTTGTTGCTCAAGCACAGATGGATAAAATTAGAGTTGCTCGTGGATTGTCTCAGGGTAATTCATCAACTAAACATATGGTTTTTGTTGGACCGCCAGGTGTTGGTAAAACAGAATTTGCTAGATTGGTTGGTCAAGCTTTATATGAAAATGGTGTTTTACCTGAAAATAAATTTGTTGAAGTTTCAGCTGCGCGTGATTTGATTGCTGGATATAAAGGACAAACTGCTGAACAAACACATAAGGTTGCAGAATCTGCCTATGGTGGTGTGTTATTTATTGACGAAGCTTATGCGTTATTAGATGATTCTTCTGAAAATGATTTCGGAACAAAAGCCGTTCAACAATTGTTGAAAGAAGCTGAAGACCATCGTGATGAATTAGTAATAATTCTAGCTGGTTATGAAAACGATATGCTTGAGTTGTTTGAAAAAGGAAATGCGGGATTGAAAAGACGTTTCCCTTATTGGATTACTTTTGAAAACTATACATACAACGAATTTGTTGATATCTTTAAATTAATGCTCAAGGATTCAAACTCTGTAATGTCAAATGAATTAATAACATCAAAAGCATTTAAAGAATTGATTATTGCCTTTGCTGGCTCTGATGAAAATGCTGGTGGAGTTCGTTCATTATTAGAGCGACTACTAATCGCAAGAGATAGTCGCTTGCGAGGTGATGTTTCTAATTTATCTGATTTAGATTTAATTACTATTACAGCTAAAGATTTAATTATAGTCTATAATCAAAAAGTAGCTGATTTGAGGGGGTAGATGATGGTTTCTATTTTAAGAAAACATTATTTTAGTTTTACTATTATTCCAATGATTTTGTTATATTTTATAGTACTTGGTATGACAGCTAAATTTGGTTCAATCATAGCAACGATTGCTAGTAATTTAGTTTTAATTCTTGGGACATTACTTGTTATTTATTTGGATTCTAAATTTAGAGATTCGTATTATATATCCAATAGAGATTTGAATAAATCGTCACAAGATATTGGTTTCAGTTATGTGTTGATTTGTTTATTATGGTTTTTTGGACAATTTGTGTTTTTATGGGTGTATAAAAACATTGGGGATAATTTATATTCAAATAATTACACTTCGTCCTTTAATGATTCGTCATCATTAATTTGGACGTTGTTGTTAATTTTAGTTGTAGCTCCGATAGCAGAAGAATTAGTATTTAGATATCTTTTGTTTGGACGTTTGATATTTAAACAGGATGTTGAACCGTCATTGTTCAAATATTTGAGTCTGATTTTGTTATCGACAATGTTATTTGGTTTTATTCATGGTACAATGATGCACCAAATTGTGGTATTACCATTAGGGTTACTTTTATGTTTATTGATGTATAAGACCAATCGAATTATTTTTCCAATCTTGGGACACATATTATTTAATTCAATGTCGATTATATTTAGTTGGGTTTTGAAGATATATGAGCCTCTGATGTCTGGAAATGTAGTTAGCTATATTATGATTGCGATTTATATAAGCGTTGTTATTGGAATAGGTTATTTTGTAATTAGTAGAAAATAGAATCATTTAATTATGGTTCTATTTTTTTTATATAAAAAAAAGAACGCCAATAATATTGACGTTCCTTACCCCATTAAGTTTTATCTTACATTGAGTTATATTTCTAGTGCACTAACAATTATTTGTTAACTGCTTCTTTAAATGCTTTACCTGCTTTGAATGCTGGTTTGTTTGAAGCTGGAATTTTAATTGATTCACCAGTTTGAGGGTTGCGACCTGTACGTGCTTCACGACGACGAGATTCGAAGTTACCAAACGAAAGGCGAACTTTGTTACCTTCAGCAACGTTATCAACGATGAATGCTGAGAAGTCAGCTACGATGTCGTTAGCTTTTTTCTTAGTAAGGTCGTGTTTTTCAGCAAGCAATTCTACAAGTTCTTTTTTAGTTACAGTTTCTTTTGACATATTATTATGTTCCTTTGTTTTTATTTTATTTAAATCATTAAAAACGTTGATTTATCAATGTTTCCTTTGATTTATGTATTAATTATATCGCATTTGTGTTGGATTGTCAACACTTTTGTTAAAAAAATTAAAAAAAGTTGATTTTTTAGGGTTTAGCAATTTTTAAGCAATTGTGATATAATATTTCATGGAAGAAAGAGGTTAATTATATGATTCGAAAAACATTATCAAAAGTGTATATCATTACTACGTTTGCAATGTTTGGTTTGTTTTTGCAACCAAATATTTTTGCAAATGAAAACTATACTATAAGCTATACAGATGTGAATCAATATTCGAACCAATACGAGACATATCTGATAAAATATAAGCACGATAAGTCTGGACAAGAAATTGTACAAGTGTTTGACGATAAGATATCGTATCAATCTCGTCTAGATGAATTGTCTAATAGTAGTAGTCATATGATATTAAATGAAAACATGGTTCGTAATGGACATGATGACATGTTCATGAGTAATGTCATCGTTAAGTAAAATAAAAATTTTTATCCGATTGAATAAATCGGATTTTTTTATACATTTTACTCCAAAAAAGTTTGTGAAAAACTTTTTTATTTTAGTATTTTG
>ERZ773051.69-NODE-69-length-90033-cov-8.023984_pt1 | contig 90033 bp, 74 predicted proteins | sample MGYA00580631_ERZ773051 | MGnify/ENA primary metagenome ERZ773051 (study PRJEB29015, sample SAMEA2738137) | human oral metagenome | biome: human oral; feature: human-associated habitat; material: saliva | place: China | collected 2204 ... | reverse complement strand
CCAAACTTGCAGCAAGTATGGCAGTCCAAGCCATACTTGGCGCATTTCCGGCAGCCCTAGTCAGGCGTGATCATGCTCGTAAGACCTTCTCGCTTTACTTTGTCGTAACCTTGCTGTGGCTATTGAAATTACGTATCAACGGCTTTCTGCAAATCCGCAGGCAGTTGTTCTGCTCCAAGGCTTTAGCCTGTTGAGCGCGAGCAACGCACGAAACATGCGAAACATGAAACCACCCGCTATACGGGGGCTGATATCGCGAAGGTAAAAAACAATACAAGAATTCGGGTATCAGTTGCCGCGATATCCGCTCGCGGGACTTCTCTAAACCGTTTACCGGTAACTTGCGATTTTTGTCTCATCTGGTGGGAGGATAGACATAAGAAGTCGGCATGCTTTTATGAGTAGAGTCGAGAGGAGTTGGGCATGGCAGACACAAACAATGTTGCGCCAGAGATGAAAAAGTCGTTGTCGCTTTTTAATTTCTTTACCATCGGATTTGGCGCAATTATTGGCACCGGATGGGTTCTTTTGGTGGGCGACTGGATGATTCTTGGCGGCGGCCCATACCCGGCAATGATTGCGTTTGCAATCGGCGCGCTGTTCTTGGTTCCAATTGGCATGGTCTTTGGTGAACTTACCGCAGCAATCCCCATATCAGGGGGCATTATTGAATATACGGACAGAACCTTTGGGCGCCCTCTTGGCTTCTTTACGGGATGGATGCTTCTTCTCGGCAACGCCCCTTTATGCCCGTGGGAAGCAATTGCAATTTCAACGCTTCTTACCGATCGCTTTGGTGCGTTTCCCGCTCTTTCGTGGTTGCGTTCTGTGAAGCTGTATACCATCTTGGGCGCAGACGTGTATCTGTGGCCAACGATTATTGCTTTGGGTTTCGCCGTTCTCGTTATTTTTCTTAACTTTAAAGGTGCCGGTGCGGCAGCAAAGCTGTCAAGCTTTCTTACAAAAGCCCTTCTTGCCGGCATGATTCTTGCAATGGTGATTTCGTTCTTTGTGGGCTCGCCTCAAAACGGAATGCCTCTTTTCTCACAGGCCACTGAGGTTGCCAGCGGTGATCCGACAAAGGCAACGTCATTTTTAGGCGGTATTATTGCGGTTCTTGTCATGACGCCCTTCTTCTATGCAGGGTTCGATACCATTCCCCAACAGGCTGAAGAAGCTTCCGAGGGCTTGGATTGGAAGAAATTTGGTATTATCCCGGCTCTTGCGCTTATAGCTTCCGGCATTTTTTATCTCATCTGCATTTACGCCTTTGGCACCATGATTGACTGGCATGAATTTGTGAAGAGTTCCGTACCGGCGCTGGCGGTGCTTCAGCGGATCAACATCTTCTTCTACATTGCGATGCTCATTATCGCAACGCTTGGACCGCTTGGCCCTATGAACTCGTTCTTCGGCGCTTCAACCCGTCTTTTGCTGGCTTTGGGTCGTAAGAGGATGCTGCCCGAGAGCTTTGCAAAGATTGATCAAAAATCCGGTGCACCAAAGACGGCAAACCTCTTTATGGCCGGACTTACTCTTATCGGACCGTTTTTAGGTCGCAATATGCTTGTTCCTTTGACAAACGTTGCCTCGCTTGGGTTTATCTTTGCCTGCACCATGGCCGGTTTAGCTTGTTTGCGGTTGCGCCAAACAGAACCCAAATTACCACGCCCGTATAAGGTGAACGGCGGTATGTTTGGAATTATATGTGCCATTCTTGCAGGCACCATCATCATTGCTCTTATGGTCGTTCCTTTCAGCCCGGCCGCAATGAAGCCCGTTGAGTGGATGATTACCGGCGCGTGGATCCTTATAGGCCTGGTTATCCTTCTGGTCTTTAACAACCGAGAAGTACGTGCTACCGCTACCACAGCGTCGTAAAGGAGCACACGCTACAGCAACACAACGGCGGAACGTAAACGTCGGTTTGGCTGGTTGTTTGGCATTTGCTTTGGTTCTCACACGCATGAGCGTGAAAGAGTATTGGGTCGGTCAGATATCAAGTCAGATATCAACAAAGAATTGGAGAGAATTATGGGAAGGTATGCTTTTGTAGGTGGCAAGCTCGTTGATGGCACCGGTTCTGCTCCGGTCGAGGATTCTTTGGTACTCGTTGATGATAAGAAGATTACCTATGCGGGTGTGAGAACCGAAGTTCCTGAAGGCTATGAGGTTCGCGACATTCAGGGTCGCACCATCATGCCCGGTCTTATCGATTCTCACCTGCATTTCTCAGGAAATCTTACCGATGACGACAACGATTGGGTTATTGAATCCGTGGCTCAAAAGCAGGCATGCGCCGTCAAGCAGTCGTATGACGCTCTGACACATGGTCTCACCACGGTGTGCGAGATTGGCCGCAACGGGATTGCCATCCGTGACCTGGTAAACATGGGGATTATGAAAGGTCCGCGCATTTATGCAACCGGCCTTGGTTTTTGTCGCGTTGCCGGACATGGTGACTCGCACCATCTTCCGCTGCAGATCTCAAAAGACAGCCATCCATGGGGCGATCAGGTAGACGGGCCGTGGGATTTGCGCAAGGCAGTACGTCGCCGCCTTCGTGAGAACCCGGACGCCATTAAGATTTGGGCAACCGGTGGCGGCATCTGGCATTGGGATTCCGGCAGGGATCAGCACTACTGCTACGAGGAGATTAAGGCAGTGTGCGACGAGGCTGCAATGGTGGGCATTCCGGTATGGTCGCATTCCTACAACAGCGTCTCTGCCGCATACGATTCAGTCCGCTGTGGCTGCGAGCAGCTTATCCACGGCTTTGAGCTTGACGACAAGACCATGGATCTGATGGTTGAACAAGGAACATTCTTTACTCCCACCATCGGCTTTTTGCCAACCTGGTATGCAACATACCCGCCCGAGTGGACGCCGGAGCTCGACAAATTCCCCGGTGACGGCGTTATCGAGAAGGGCCTGGAGCGCACCTATGCCAATCTTCGTCGCGCATATGAGCGTGGCGTTACTCTGACCATTGGCTCCGACTCCTTCAGCTTTGTAACCCCATACGGATACGTCACCATCGATGAGATGTATGACTTTGTAGACAAGGCAGGCATCTCCATTCTTGATACCATTAAAGCCGGCACTCTTAACGGTGCAAAGATGGTTCACCACGAGGATGAGTTTGGCTCACTTGAAAAGGGCAAGCTTGCTGACCTTCTCGTGGTTAAGGGCGATGTTGCCTCCAACATCCATGATCTGACGCCTGACAACATGGAAGTCATCATGAAGGAAGGCGATATCGTTATCAGGGGAGCACTGTAAGGTTTAGGCCAGTCCCGAACGGATGCAGTACTTTTAGTCAACCAAAGAAGGAGAGGCCGTCTTTTTATAGACGGCCTCTTTTGTGTATCGTAGTGTTTAGCCGGACTGGATAAAAGAGCGGATGAAGGAAGCTGCAAAAAGGGTGCAGGGGGGATATTGTTGCGCAAAAGGATACATAAGAGCAATCGAAGACAAGACAAAGTAAAACGGGCGAGAAAATCAGCTAGGATTTTAATAGGAATTCTGCATATAGTACGTCCGCAAGTAGGGAGCGTTGTCACTCCTGAAGGTACGTTTACGCTTGCGCACCATGGCATACGTGAAGGTATGGATGGTGACGAAGTTCAGGTTTCGCTGGCAACGGCAAAAGGCAGAGAACCGCGCGCAACCGTCCGCTCCGTACTTACACGTGCGACCTCGACTTTTTTGGGGCGCTATGAAGCTGCCGATCCTCTTGGGGTGGTTGTGCCACTGGACGCTCGTATCCAGCGGGATTTCTTTGTGCTGCCGGAAGATTCTTCGCCGGTACGTTGTGGCGTTTCTCACGGAGACATTGTAGTTGCTCGCATTGTGGAGTATCCCATGCGCACAAGCGCTGCAGTCGTTACCCTTGAGCGTCGCGTTGGCTCGTCCAATAAGCTGGATGTGAATATTGAGTCCGTGATTGCTTCATTCGGACTTGCTACGGAGTTCTCTCAAGGTTCCTTAACGGAAGCCTCGCTCTTGTCGCTTGATGTCAATAAAGAGCTGGCAGATGATGCGAGTCGTGTTGATTTGCGAGAAGCGCTCTGCGTCACCATAGATCCGTCGGACGCAAAAGACTTTGATGATGCCGTAGGCGCCCGTCGGCTTTCTGATGGCGGATACGAACTCGACGTCCATATTGCGGATGTTTCTCGATACGTTTCTTGGGGTTCGTCAATCGACCTTGAAGCACGAGCGCGAACCTGCTCGGTGTATCTTGTGGATCGCGTCTTGCCTATGTTGCCCGAGCGGCTTTGCAATGATCTGTGCTCACTGCGCCCTCATGAAGATCGGCTGACCGTAAGTGTTCGTATGAGACTTGATGCGGAAGGTGCCATTTGTTCCGTTCAAGCAATGAACGCCGTGATTCGTTCTGCGGCTCGTTTGTCGTATGAGCAGGTGGATGAGTTGCTTGAAGGCAAGGTATCGCAGGAGTCTCTTGTAATGGGCGATGCAGCCCAACAATCCTCTCTCGTTTTGATGCTTGAGACTCTTGATGAGATCAGGGCAAAGCGTCAGAAAATCCGTTGCAAGAGAGGAGCCATTGACTTTGAAACCGTTGAAACACGTATGCTCCTGGATGCAGAAGGACGTGCAACCGGCGTTTCCGTTCGCCGGAGGACCCGTGCAACCAATCTGATAGAAGAGGCGATGCTTCTGGCAAATGAGTCGGTGGCAAAGATGCTTGCCGAAAAGGATATCAAGACAGCCTATCGTGTGCATGAACCGCCTTCTCCTGAGGTGTTGCGTGATGGTTTATCGGCGCTTGTCGCCATCGGAGCTTTGGAAGCGGGAGAAGCTGCGCGTATAGCAGCGGGAGATTCTCGTGCCATTTGCGGAGCGCTTGAGAAATCTCGCGGTACTGTCTATGCTCGCGTGGTCAATGCCGTGCTGCTTAGAGCCCAAAAGCGTGCAATCTATCTACCCGTCAATCAGGGCCACTATGCGCTTGGCGCCTCTGCTTACTGTCATTTTACTTCGCCCATCCGACGGTATCCGGACATATTGGTGCATCGTGCGCTTAAATCTCTTCTTGCTGGTGAGAAGCCCATTTATAAAGGTGCTCACGTCAGTCAGACAAAAAGCGGCAGCAAGGCGCGGCTTGAGCAGGAAAGAGCGCTTCCACAACTGTGTGCGACGTGCTCCGAGCGCGAACGTGTGGCCGATGCTGCCGCCCGTACGTCGCAGAAGATAAAAATGGCTGAGTTTTATCAGGGTCGGATTGGCGAGGAGACATGGGGAACCATTGATGGCGTGGAGCGTTTTGGTCTTTTTGTGACACTGGATGAGACGTATGCTGAAGGATTGCTGCATGTGAAAGACCTTGGGCAGGAGTGGATTTACTACGATAAGGAACAATTCATGCTTATCGGAGAAGCCACAGGTAAGCGGTGGCGCATGGGAGACCGTATCAAAGTCAGGGTTTCTGCGGTTATCATAGAGCGTGGGCAGATTGATTTTTTACCGGCGGATGTGTCACCCGGCAAGGGATTTGCCTGTTAAGCGGTGAGCCGGGGTGGGTATAGAGTAGCTGATAGAAAAGGGACGAAGGATTGTTTCAAAAGGAGAAGAATGGCACAGACTGAACTTTCCGATGAGCTCATCGACGCCGAGGGCTTGTTGTTGCAAAATGAAGACGAGCAGGCATACGACCTGTTGGCTCGTCTTGCGGAAGATGTGGAAGAGTATGTGGACCGCAATTACCAGACAACCGATGAGGTTCAATGGTTTTCGTTTCCCACGCTCTTTGACCGTCTTGCCTATAGGAGGGTGGAGAAGGACCCCCGGGAGCTGCGCGATGTTGGAGAGCCGTTTGAGCGCCTGTATGCCGACTTTGCGCTTTCTTGCGTACGGACGGGCAGATATGAGGAAGCGGCAAATGCTCTCAAGCAGGCCATTCGCTGGAATCCCATGAATTGCGCAGCCCGTCTTGATTTGGCTGACTTGTATAAGATTGCCGGCGATGTTCAGCAATACCTTGCGCTTACGTTCAGCGTTTTTGAGCGCGCAAGCGAGGTCAAGCATCTTGCCCGTGCGTTTTTGAATTTTGCCTCATGGTTTGAGCAAACGGGACGCACGCAACAGGCGGCAGCAGCCTTGCACGCGGCTCGGAGGCTTGATGCACATGACGGAGCCCTTGATGCTGCGTTGAGCCAGGCTACGGGTACTGAGACCGATCCGGATACGCTGTCGGATTCTGAAGCAGACGATCTTCTCGCGGCGGAAGGCTTGCCCGGTGGAGCCAATGCGGAAATTGCGGTCTGCCTTTTGATGTGTGCTCAAGATGAGGCAGCAATGGGCAACCGCAATGAAGCCACTCAGTTGACCATTCGTGCTCGCGATCTTGTGGGGGAGCCGGCTGCTTTGGCTCTTTTGGAGCTTGTGCGCGATGCGGCGCTAAATCCTGAGACGTCGGGTGCGCCGGGCGCAGGAACGTCTGGGGCAGAGCCAACTCCTAGCCAGGAGGAAACGTCTGAGCCAGAGCCGCGAAAGGAGCAGGGCGATGGACAAGCGTGAGCGCAAGAGCATTGCGCGCAATCGTTCTGCTCGTCACGAATATGAAATACTGGAGACGTTTGAATGCGGCGTAGTGCTGACGGGTACGGAGGTCAAAAGCCTACGTGACCGTGGAGCACAGATTACGGACGCATTTTGCTTGGTTCGCGGTCGCGAGGTATGGCTTCACGGGGTGCATATTTACCCGTATTCAAATGGCGGCGTGTGGAATGTGGACCCGGACCGTAAGCGCAAACTTCTGCTGCACAGAAGTCAGATTACCTATCTTGACGCTAAGTTGCGCCAAAAGGGACTTGCGCTTATCCCACTTGACCTGCTATTTGATACACATAACCGCGTCAAGCTGGTCATTGGGCTTGCGCGCGGTAAGAAACTGTACGACAAGCGCGCCGATGCGGCCCGTCGCGATTCCGACAGAGAGATTCAACGAGCTCTTAAGGAGCGGAGTCGTTTCTAGATGTTGCGGCTAAGACGTTGCGGCTCAAGATGTTGCAGCCAAGATGTTGCGCTCAATGTTCACACGGGATTTTGTGGGCTTGTAAAAAAGCTCGGTCTTGGTAAAATGCTTCAAACGCAGTCGTAATTTACCCAGCGCGATTGCGTGTCTGTAAAATCAGAGGTACGTAAGCGGCCAGTACAGAGCTGGTCATGGAGAGAGGAAATAACATGGCAGAAAAGACATACAAGTTCGTATGCACCGTTTGTGGCTATGAGGTTGAGGTGGATACCCCTGAGCTTCCTGAGGACTACACCTGCCCTGTATGTGGCGTTGGTCCCGATCAGTTTGAGCTCGTTGAGGACTAACTCCGACTGATGAGCATAAAGCTTGGGTAGCTAAGCTAAGCTTGGGTAGCTAAGCTATGGCATTTTCACAGAGTAGTGCTAAGTTAGCGGTGTAGGTTTTTACCTGCGCCGCTTTTTTCGCGAGAAGAGCTGCGGTTCATAGCGTTTTGAAGCCCAGTACTTCTCGCCAATCGTTTGGTTAATCTGTGAGGGGATTACTTTGAAACACGCACTGCAGATGTCGGATTCCGTTGAGGTAGCAGCGCTTTTAGCACTGTCGGGTGGCGTGATGGACGCTTACTCCTATCTTGTACGCGATCACGTCTTTGCTAATGCGCAGACGGGCAATCTGTTGCTGTTGGGCATTCATGTGACCAGCGGTTCATTTGAAAAATGCGTCAAATACGGAATGCCGGTTTTGGCGTTTGCCATAGGTATCGCAGTGGCGTATGTCATTCGTATGGTTGCTCGTGAACGACACCTTCACTGGCGCCAACTTGCTGTTTTTGTTGAAATATGCCTTCTGACCTGCGTGGCATTTATGCCGCAGGAGATGAACCTGGTGGCAAACAGCCTTACGTCGTTAGCGTGTGGCATTCAGGTGCAGGCGTTCAGGAAATTGCATGGGCATGCCTTTGCCACAACCATGTGCATCGGAAATCTCCGAAGTGGTACGCAAGAAGTTGCCGCATATATCCATACGCATAATAAAGAGCACATGGAATCCTCTCTGCTCTATTTTGGAACGATTTTCTGCTTTGTTGCAGGGGCCGTTATCGGGAATCATTTGATTCCCGTGATGGGGCATTACATGATTCTTATTAGCCCCGTGTTCCTTATCGCCGTAATCTTGGTTATGTTTATTGACCGGGAGCGACAACTGCTGCATGACAGAGAGGCTCGCGAGGCGAAGGATCGTCGCAGGTCAGAGTATGCCAAAGGCTTTGCGGCGGGACGCGCGTATGAACGGGCGAATACGTCGAGCTTGCAGGAGCATGCGGAGATGTAATTGTCGCTATTCCGTGTGCGGCTGTTGCTGTCTGCGTGTTGGCCCGCCCGCTTGGAATTCCCACCTGCTCGTTTGCCCGCTCGCTTGGAGTATCCGCCCGGAATGCCCGCAGCAAGCGTTTACTTGTGGTTTTTACGACCGCCCGTCTTTTAAAATCACCACTAAACACACGGATTTCAAAAACCCCGTCAAAATCGCTGTTTACGGGTGATTCGATTCACCCGTAAACGCTCAAATCAAAGAAAAATCACCAGTAAACACCGTTCTTATCGACTGCAGTCACCCGTAAACCGCAAGTTTGAAGCAAGTGGCGAGAAGAACTTCGTTTACTGGTGGATTTGCCTTACCGTAATCTCGTTTACTGGTGAAATTGCGATAAGAAACAGAGGCCAAGCAGCGGCCGAAATGAGAAGTGAGAAGTCACTATATTGCTGTGAGCCAAGTGTTTGATAGCGAGAAGAACGTGTGTCTATGCTATGTTTTCCATTACTATCCTCTTAGAGCTTTAGAAAAAGGGTATACTGTCTTATCCCATGAGACAGTGGGTGCTGAAGGAAGTTCAGCAATGGTAAGGAAGCTTCGCATGGGAGTTTTCTTGCCTGCGTAACTTGAAAGCTGCATGGTGGTAGCAGCACCTCATATATTCGGGGGTGACTGGATTCGACAGGGTGAGTTTTAGGTGGGCAGCAAGCCGTGGTCTTCTCGCCACGTTAAACAGGGGAAATGTCAAATTGAATTGACAACACTCTTTCTTATGAGCCTCAGATGGCTCTCGCTGCTTAATTAAAAGTTCAGCGCGTCAAACCGGAACATTCTCCCGCTTCCGGGGCGACGTCATTTTAGGGAGATGCTTGTAAGGACGTAGTCGGTATGCCTTGCAAAAAGATTGAACCGGCTGGAACAACAAACGCAGGTTGCTCGGCGTGCGCTGTTTAAGATGTAATGAGCAACTGAGCTTGGAGACACCTGCCGCGGATTTGCTTTGGACCGGAGTTCGATTCTCCGCACCTCCACCATACATTCCAACACCGCCCTTAAAAAAGGGGGCGGTGTTTTTCTCAGTAAGTTAGTTTACGTAGACAAAAAACTATATGAAGTAGTTTGCCTTAGCACATTGCGCAGGTTTTACGGCAACAGTGTCGTGGATCTATGAGAAATTCCCCTGTATAAGCAATGTCGTATATCCCCAATATCTAAGACTTAAAAATATAAAGAGATAGTGAAAAAAAGGATTGGTTCTTGATTTTAATACAGAAGTAAGGCATAGTTCAGAAAGTACGGCAAGATGGTGAGGCAGTGTGCTGATCCATCAAAGAGAGAAACCCGTTTAGCTGATCGGCATGTGTTCAGTAGAGCGGAAACAATGAATTGCCCCATATAGTTTGAGGAGAAAACATGCGTACATCTCTGGTAAGAAGGCTGGGCGTGCTTTTTGTGGCACTTGTAATGACAGCCATTACAGTTATAGTACAGCCGCAGAAAGCTTTGGCGGTTACTGAGATTAAAGATGATACTGACCTCGCTCATGTTCAGGCGTATCAGTTCACCATGACTCAGGCAAACATGTCGGTTATCTCACAGAGCAGTGACGTCGATATGGATGTTATTCCTCCTGAAACCGGTCGTCAGAAGAGCACGGTCTTTGCTCTCAAGGTCGATAAGACCAAGCGAGCCGATCAGTCGTTTAGTCAGCCGCTTAAGCTGAAATTTAGTAATGCCGGTACTGTCAATGGCAAGGTCGTTGACGTGTACGTAACCGTTAACAACGTTAACCTGGAGTTTTTACAGGAAGGGACTGGCGATTTTGAGAATCCGTCCAAGACCGTTGTTCCCTTTATGGTGGTTGATGAGAACTGGGGTAAAAAGTCCTTCTATATTCAGAATTATTTAGACGGCAATCATCCTACATATACAAAAGACATGTTCCATACTTTCGGGGTTCACGCTAATGTTACGGTTGAGCTGAAAAACCAGGACGGCACGCCTTGTGACTTGCGAGCAGTCATGTTCCCTTCTGATGTGGATGTTATCAGCACACATGATCGTAAGGAATCATTCTCTGTTTTCAACAAAGATACTGCGCTCGACAAAATTGTAATGAACAACCGTAACAGTCTGCATGAATCTACTTCAGGCAACAAGACTACGTGGACTCCAACCATTCCTGGTGGTGGTACATCCGGTGATGACGAATATAATGTTACAGGCATGGGCCTTCGTTCAGTAGATAATAAGATTAATTTCGAATATGGCACTACTATGTCATGTGGTGGTCTTTTCGGTCTTTACACCGAGGTTGTTGCACCTCCTCCAACCAAAGAGGTTGACAAGGCTGAGGTACAGGCAGAAGCCGGCCAAGAGCTTACCTATACAACCAAATACCGTATGCCAAAACCGGGTGTGGATACCATTGGTCCTATTACGAGCATGAGCATGGTAGATACGTTTGATGAGCGTTTGGACTTCAAGAGTCTTACGGTCACTCAAGACGGTAACACTTTGACAGAGGGCGATGATTACACCGTTACTGTTGAAGGACAGAAAGTTACCGTTGACATTGCCAAGAAGCATCTGACTAAGGGCAATGGCGGTAAGTACTACACCATCGTTTATAAGACAGTTACCAACGAGAAGGCTGCTCAGCAGGGTGCCGAGAGCATCACCAATATCGTGACGCAGAATGTGGATAACATTAAAACTGATTCAAACAAAGTTGTTACGGATTTGTTGTATGCAAAGGACCACGAATTTGTAAGCGGTACTCCTGGCAAAGAGCTTCCTCAAGAAGTTCTCGACCTTCTCCCCGGTAAGCAGACAGGGATTAAGAATGGTACGACAGTAACTCCCGATCCTCCCATTGGAGGAAAGACTCGCGTAGAAACTTCTGAAGGCACATGGGTCTTTATGGGTTATGATCACGATTCTGAGATCATTGACCATAAGAATGCACACTTTATTGGCGTATGGGTCATTGAGCCTCAGCCCAAAAAAGATGTTCTCGATGTTGACGGTAATACCATTGACGGCAATAAGGTAAAGGCGGGACAGACACTGACGTATTCTGTGACGTATACCAATACCACAAATACCGCCCGCGACGTTACCATTACCGATGCTATCCCTGAGCACACCACCTATATTGATGGTTCGGCCGACAACGATGGAACGTATGATGAGGCTACGCATAAGGTTACTTGGAAGAAGAATGTGGCTTCCGGAGAGACTCTTACCGTAACCTTTAAGGTCAAGGTCAATAAGGGTGTGAAAGATCTCAATGTTGTCAATACCGCTCACGTCAGTGATGGTTTGATTGATACAGACACCAACACCACAACCAACCCAGTTCCTCCTAAGCCTCGTAAGTCAGCTGTCCCGTACATGGGAGATAACTCAATGCCGCAGGTTCTTATGACCGCTGCTGCAGGTTGTGCTGCTGTTCTTCTCGCTCTTGGAGCAAAGAAGTATCGTAGCGCTAGAGGCTAAGTCTAAATAGCTGGTCATTGATGAACGTAAGTATGCACCGTCCATATTTGGGCGGTGCATTTTTTATCGAAGAAATCAGTAAAAGAGTACATGAGTCGGTACGGTATATGGTTTTGCTGCAGTTCTTTCAGAAGGTACTTCACAGCTTTTCTCGTAGATTCAAAAGATTGGCAGCTAATAAAAATGAAGAAATAAAGGGTTTGCTCGGCAAAGCGTACGGTCGGTGTCTTTTGTTGCGGATTGAATTAGAATGTTCTTAGCTGCGGACAGCTTAAGCGAAGGATGTGTCACAAGATGGCAACAAGGCGATTCAATCCTAAGACTGGTCGTTATGAGGACGTCGTGTCGTCTAAAGGATTCCGCTTGCCGCAGTTGTCGCTGCCGAAGTTCAGCCTTTTTCAGACTGACAGGCAGATAAAAGACCTTACCCAGTCTTCGAGGAAAGCAAAACAGCGTTCAACTGAACCCGCGCATAAGCGCGTTGAAAAACTCAAGGCTGAAAATATAACGAGAAACATCGCAGAAGCCGAAAGTATCGCGAGAAGTGCCGTGGAAACCGGAACAGCGCGGGCGCGGGCCGAAGCGGTAAAGGCAGTAGCAAAGCTTGCAGAAGTTAAGACTCAAGCGGAGAGTACATTGGAGCGTTTTGTACCAACTGAAACCGCCACGGTAAACAATGATGAGCACGAACCCTTGGGACTTCCTACTCCGAAAGATTCCTTTGAGCCGACGTCTCAGCTACTGCAAGAAGAATCAAAAGGAGATTTCTTTTTTGATTTCCCTTTGAAAGATGAAGATAAAAGCGACAATTCTTCAGGTAACAAAGTGCAGTTTAAGAAGATAGCGATGTTCGCCGGCATTATACTCACAATGCTCTTTTCCTTGTCGATAGTTTTTAATCAGCCGTATACAAATTCATATGTCAATAAGTCAAGATCTTCTGTGCCTAACACTTCAAAGAAGTATTCACCGACAGAGATTCCGGAAGTGTCAACTCCGGGTATGTCGGGAGAATCAGGTTCTACGAGCAGCTCTTCCTCTCCAACGTCTACCAAAAAGACGTCAACGCAACCGGTCAATAGAATCTTGCATCCCACGGAATGGGAGAAGAAAGAATGGGAAAAGAACGAAAAGAAATATAGAAAAAAGGCTCAAGAAGCTGCTAAATTCGATTTGAAGTACCTGAGAGGCAGATTGAATAAGGCGCAGACTGAAGGGAGTTCCCTGCCAAAAAGTGATAGAGCTAATTATTACTATCATATAGTGATAAACAGTGAACAATATATGCGTGATGCATGGGAAGACGCAGGTTTTACTCAGGAAGAAATCGAGTTGATGGTAGAGCTTGCTAAGGAATATACTCCAGAACAGTAAGTCTGGAAAAGTGGTAGAAAGGACAGCTATGTTTGGCTCACTTGGGACAGTCATTCCCGTTGTGATTGTGGTGATTGTCGTTCTTCTCTTCCTGGTCAACGGCTTTGTGTCTGCATCTCCTGCAGAGATTAAAGTCGTTTCAGGTCCATGGGGGCAGCGCATTATCCATGGTAAGACCGGCTTTAAAGTACCGTTGATTGAGCGCGTTGACTCAATGACTGCCGCCATGATTCCGGTGGACGTAAAAACATCGGATTACGTGCCTACGAATGACTTTATTAACGTACAGGCGGATGCTGCCGTTAAGGTTCGTATTGCAACCGAGACCCCGGAGCTTCTTCAGGCCGCTACGCGCAACTTCCTGTACAAGAACATCGATGAAATCTCCGATGAGGTCCGCGATACGCTTGAGGGCCATCTTCGCGCTATTATCGGCCAGATGAAGCTCAAGGATATCGTTACTGATCGTGATACGTTTGCGCAGCGCGTACAAGACAACGCTCATCAAGACCTTGCAGAGATGGGTCTTGAGATTGTTGCCTTTAACATCCAAGGCTTTGCCGATAAGGACGGTACCATTGATAACCTTGGTGTTGCGAACGTTGCAACCATCCGCAAAGATGCCGAGATTGCTCAGGCTCGTTCAAACCAAGAGATTTCTGAGGCCCAGGCCGCTGCGGACAAGGCATCCAATGAGGCTCGCGTGAATGCCGATCTTGATATTGCTCAAAAGCAGACTGATCTTGCCATGCGCAAGGCAGCGCTGAAGGTTGAAGCCGATACGGAAAACGCAAAAGCGGACGCTGCGTATGAGATTCAAAAGCAGATTCAGCAGAAGGATATTGAGCGTGAAACTGCTGCTGCAAACATTGTGAAGCAGGAGCAAGAAGCCGTTGTCAAGCAGAAGGAAGTTGAGGTTACCAAGAATACCCTCGATTCCCAGGTGCGTGCGAAGGCAGACGCTGAACGCTATGCAGCCGAGCAGGCCGCCCAGGCTGATTTGTTCCGTCGTCAGAAAGAGGCTGAGGCTCAGGCGTACGAACGCACGCAGGCTGCTAACGCAACACGCGAAGCCATGCTTGCTGAAGCTGAAGGTATCCGCGCTAAGGGCGACGCCGAGGCTGCTGCAACAGCGGCAAAGCTAACCGCTGAGGCTGAGGGTCTTGAGAAGAAGGCCGAGGCAATGGCCAAGATGAACCAGGCTGCCGTGCTTGAGATGTACTTTAATGCATTACCTGATGTTGCTCGCGCCGTTGCTGAGCCGCTTGCCAACGTTGATTCCATCACCATGTACGGCGAAGGCAATGCCGCAAAGCTAACCGAAGACATTACTAAGTCTATGACGCAGATCAATGCGGGTCTTGGCGATTCTATGGGTCTTGACTTGAAGCAGCTTTTTGGTGCACTTGTGGGGGCAAAGGCTATTGCGCCAACCCTTTCCGATGCAGTTGCTAAGGGCGTGAAAGCGGGTACGTCTGAGGCCTCCAAAGCGTCTGTTGAAGGCGAAAAGCGTGCGGGTAGCCGCACTGACACAGGTACTGGTACTGACACTACCGATGCAGAGCATGTTGAGGATACACATATACGTTAAAGGGCGAGAAGAACGCTGACTCCCAGTAACACGAGGATGAGTAGAGGATAAGCAGTCGCCACGTGCGGGAGTAAAAAATGATTTGATAGGCTTGCACGCGAATGGGAATGTGAATTTTTTTGATGTTGTCGCTTGTGGAGAGGTCTCTTTTCGCAAGCGACAACAAAATCTTCAGAATTGTTTCATAATTGCTTAAATGGCATTTTAACAAAAATCATACTGGTTATATGATGTTGAACCTCTCTAAAACGAGGGCGTTTTTAGAGCATTTTGGCACTAAAACATACAAAAAGAGGCAGTATAGGCGTAGTTTTACACAGTGCCCAGCAGTATTCTTCTACATGAACATGGTGTTTACTGTCTTTATTTGTTATAGAGATTTTGTAAAGATCCTTGAATTTTTAAAAAAAAAAAAAGTAACATCTTCCCTGCAAAAAATCGCTTAGAAAACAATTGACTGTTACACATGGGACTAAATAGTGAGGAAGGCGGAATTATATGAGAAAAGTTTATCTTAAAAAAGCGGGAGCTTCTTTTGTATCGTTGCTTCTGGCTCTGACGCTGTTTCCGCTTAATGCACAGACGGCTTTTGCAACAGATGCCGTAAAGGGCGTAGAGGTACATGCAGATTCCTCAAAGCTTGAAGCCAGCGTTGCCGCAGCAAAGGCAGCTGGTGTAGATGTTCAAAAAGAAGACGATGTTGATAAGGGTTCAACTGAGACAACAGCGGAAACGGATGCTAAGAAGGCTGAGATTCAGGCTGATTACGACAAACAAATCAAAGACCTGGATGATGCTGCCAAAGAAGCTAAGAAGCAGCTGGCTGATTATGCTACCAAGAAGGCTGCCTACGATACCGCCAAAGCCAAGTATGACACCGATAAAGCCAAATACGACGCCGATATGGTCGCTTACAACAAGGCTATGGAAGAGCTTGAGAAGAAGAAAAATCAAGACGGCTATATGACTAAGCCGTATCCTCAGCTTCTGACATTTAAATCTGAGCCGGGCGCGACGCTTTCCTACTCAGGCAAGAAATATACAAGGCAAGAGTTCAGCGATGAAGTTAGGTCCTGGAATGTTGGTACAGAGCCATGGCGATATTCGTATTTTGATGCGCTGAATGGTGGGCAGCCGAATGACGCCGACCGCGTTATGCTCGAGAAAGATAAGCCTTTTGTAGCTACATACACTAACCTGACTAATTCCAGCTATAACGGCAAGAAAATTTCTAAGGTTGAGTACACCTATACCTATAAAGGTTCTTCAGGAGTCAACCTTCCTGACAAGCTTCCGGTTATTTTGCAGAAGGATCCTACGGTAACTATTTGGTATAACGATTTCTTTGGTGATGCTCGCATTAACATGACCGTTAAGTTTTACGATGAGGCCGGCAATGTGATTGATCCGACAGGATCTCTGCTTAACTTCTCTTCTCTCAACAGAGGAAATGGATCTAGCGCCGTTGATAAGGATGCAATTGAGAAGGTCGCTTCTTTTAATGGTGAGTATGTGCCTATTTCGGGTTCATCTATCAAACCGCATGCGGATGGCAGCGCTTATTCCGATACCAATAACCACGATAGAGCTGAAGGTTCAAGGTTCAACACAAGTGAGTGGGATACATCGACTTCGCCAAATTCGTGGTACGGCGCTATTGTAGGTAGGGTTACGAACTCTGAAATCAGCCTGGACATGGCTTCTCACAAGAGCGGCGTTGTCTGGTTTGCTCTCAATTCGGATATCAAAGCGGTTAACGTTCCTACCAGGCCGGTTGAGCCTACTCCTCCAACAGAGCCTCAAAAGCCGGTCATTAAGGCTACCTACCACTTTGACATCCTTTACACAAAGCCTCAGCTTGAGAAAAAAGTGTTGGACGAGAACAACAAGGATATCGACACAAACACGGTCAAGACTGGCTCCGTTGTTAAGTTTGCCCTGAATACAACAGCTTTCCCGGCAGGACACGAGAAGATTACTTCTGTAGTTATGAATGATGTTTTGCCTGAGGGCTATAAGCTCAATTTGGAAGAGACAAAGAAGGCAAGTCCTGACTACGAAGTGAGCTATGACGAAGGAACGCGCACGCTCGTCTTTACCGCAAAAGCAACCCTTCTTGATCAGATTAACGCTGATCTAACTAAAGAAGCACCCGTTCCTGCTCCGATTATTGTTGGAACGGTAACGAAAGAGGGAACTACTTACGAAAACCAGTTTGATCTCGATATCAATAATGTATTCAAAAAGAAGTCAAACAAGGTAACCGTAAAGACTCCTGAGCCTCCAACTCCGCCAACCCCGAAGAAACACAAGGGAGCTGTCCCTTATACGGGAGATGCGGGAGTGCTTCCTTCTGTTGCTCTTCTTATGACCTCTGCCATAGCTTTGGGTGGCGCGTGGATAACAAGAAAGAAACAATAGTCGAGTAAATACTGAGCAAAGATGGGTCCTTCGGGGCCCGTCTTTTTTCAAGGACATCGCCAAAACAAAGAACCCTGGCTATTCATCAAAAAAACCGCTGCTATCCACCAAAGAATTGCGGTCGTTACTCTCTCTTAAAAAGCTTATTGAAGAGACTAAGGACTTCAAGTGTGCGCTTATTTGTTGCCTCGGTGTCGCGCTGCCAATTACCTTCTTCACCGGTGAGAACATCGCCTTGTGAAGTTCCTTCGGGCAGCTCAGAGAGGGGAACATCCAAGAACTTCTCGCCACCGTTGATTTCAAGGACGGCGATGTTGTTATCTTCTATCCGGTCGACGATTGCGGTCATAAAACACCTCTACTTTACTTTTGGAGGGGCAACGGGCGTGCCTTCTTTCTGAACATACATATTAATAGTTGAACCATCGGTAATGGCCGTGACGGTACCATTGGCTCCCGTTCCGTATACCTGTGTATGTGAGGCGGCGAGGGCCTTGAGGACGCTTTCGTGCGGGTGCCCATAGTCGTTGTCGATGGCATATGACATGACGGCATAGTTAGGCGAGAGTTTGGCGGCAAGTTTCTTTGTGGTACCAGTGCGCGACCCATGATGCGATACTTTCAATACATCAATATGGCCTTCAGTAGCTTGATTGATTAAAGCTGCAGGAGCGTCACCCGTGAACAGGAAGGTCTTCTCGCCAACGGTCAGTTTAATGATAATTGAATAGTCGTTGGTGTCGTCGAAATGAGCGGACGAAGGCGGCCACAGAATGTCGATGGAGTATTGGTCGGTTTTTGCGATGGTTGTGCCGGAGACGGCCTGTGTGATGGTGAGACCCTTTCTGTCGATGGCGCTCAAAAAGTTCCTGAACGTCTCGGTGTTGTTTGTGGCGTTTGGCGCCCAGATGGATTTGATATCAGCGTCGGCGAGAAGTTCTGCCATCCCGCCGATATGGTCGGCATCGGGATGAGTGGCAACAAGATAGTCAACTTGGGGGCGTCCGTCGGCTGCGAGTTGAGCTTCTATTGTTTTTGCTGAACCGCGAGGACCCGCATCGATGACCATGGTCTTACCGTCGGGAAGTTCAACGATGGTGGAGTCTCCCTGTCCAATATCAAGGAACCGGACTGTGGTTTTGGTGGGGTCGGCAGCTATGGTTGTAGCCGCGGCTGCCGATACGCTTTGTTGGCTGGTGCCGTCTTTGCGGTTTGTGGCACATTCCTGTATCAGTGCTGCAATGGCAATAACAAAAACCAATGTCAGTGTTGCAAGCGCGCGTATTTGAGCTTTGGTAAGGTGTGTCTGCCGAGAAGTTCGGTGAGTGTTTGTCATAACCCGCCCTGACGTTTTGCTTTGAGAGAATCCGGAGCGATTCTTCAGTTACTAATACATAAAAGTTATCAGTATTTCAATACGTAAAAGTTATCACTTTAGGCTTTCTTCAAGTCTCCGATATATAGTGTTTTGCCAAGGGGGGCTAGCACTTTTAAAACAGTGCTTAGATTTGGAGTTGTATTTCCGTTTTCCATCCGCGCAATGACTGGCTGTCTTACACCACTCAGTTCCTCAAGCTCTCTTTGGGAAATTCCCTGTTCCTTTCGAGCTTTAATTAATTCTCCAATAAGCGCTACCCTGAGATCGCTTTCGGCGATTTCTTCTTTGGTGAACAGTTCCTTTCGGACATCAGCCCAAGTGCGCCCAATAGAATTAGTGCTGCTTATATTGATATTACTCATATAGTCCACTTCTTTTCTTAAAATCGGCCAGCTCTCGCTTTGCTTGTTCTATTTCTCTTACAGGCGTTTTCTGCGATTGCTTCATAAAATGATGAAGCAGCACATATCTTCCACCGATGACTCCGGCAAATAGTATTCGGTCTCTAATGGGTCTCAATTCCCATATTTCATCATCAAGATGTTTGACATAGTTTTCAGTCAACTGCTCTGTTCCGTATACGCTTAATGCCTGTATATAATCGCTGATTTTGTTTAACTTAATCCGACTATCCTTGCTTTTGTTTCGACTCAGCTCTTGTAAGTAGTCAAGAACCGGTTGTCTGCCTTTGTTGTCTCGGTAGAAAAGTATTTCATGCAAGAAAACCAACCTCCTTTGTTAAGTATAATACGTAAAAGTTATCAGTATTTCAATACATAAAAGTTATCACTTTAGGTATTGCGAGACATATGGTTTAACCAATTCTCCAAAGAAACCATTTGGCGTACACTTAAAGCAGTTATTTGAAAGGAGATTCTCATGAATGAAGCGTACGAGTCACTGCTCACACGTCGGAGCTGGAGAAAGTTTGTCAACAAGCCGGTGTCTGAGGATCTTATCGCCAGTATCGTAAAAGCAGGAGAATATGCGGCCAGTGCCAGGGGTTTGCAGAGCCCTCTTATAATCAAAATTTCAAATCCTCAACTTCGCGAGAAGTTCGTGCGAGCGAATGCGGTCATCATGGGGTGTCCTGAGGGTTTTGATCCGTTTTATGGCGCCCCGGTTGTGCTTGTGGTACTTGTGCCGGCCGACAATCCCAACGGTGTGTACGACGGCTCACTTACCATGGGCAATTTAATGCAAGCGGCGCATGATTTGGGACTTGGCTCAATTTGGATTCATCGTGCCCGCGAAGAGTTTGAGACGGAAGAGTTCAAGCAGTTCCTCATTGACGTTGGCGTGGAGGGTAGCTGGGTTGGCGTTGGTCATTGTGCTATCGGTTGGCCTGACGGTCCCGAGCCTAAAGCGGCTTCACGAAAGCTCGGTCGCTACATCGATGCGGATAAGGTCTTGGGATTGGAGTAGTTCGTCAGCACGGTCTCGCGTGGTCAATCCGGCGTCCGGTTGCCCGTGAAAAATCCGGCAGCCCGGTTACCTATGGCAAAAAAGACCTTTTAATCGCCTATAGACATTTGCAGATAGTAGACGTTTTCACGGAGATGCGAAGCGACTTCCCGGTCAATGATGCCCTCGTATTGAAGGCGGGCTATCTGATCGAGTTCCACACGCAAAGCATTCTCGTCAACATCGTTAGCGTACGTGCGCGCATCGGCAATCTGTTGGCGAAAATGCGGGGATATCTCATGCGTATCAAGGTTGTAGGGCAAAGAGTACGACCGCTGCATGTCCGTCCCGGCACCTTCCTGACCAATGTTGACGCGGCTCCAGATAGAATCTATGGCTGACTGATGATCTACCAGCAAGTTAGCGGCAATAGCCGCACGATCGGGATCAGATTCATCCCTGCAAATCTCCTCAAGGCGATCGATTTCCGTATATTCAAGCTCGATGGCATAGAGACATGCCTGAAAGTATGCACGGTCATTGTCTTCAAGCTGACGAATCTCGCTATTCTCGCTGTTGTTACGCAAGCGTTTTAGCGCATGTTTGGCTTCGTTGATAAAAATCTTTATGCGATTGTTGGTCTTTGCGTTCATGCCAATGTCTGCAAGTGAGTTTATATAACCCACCGAGCGTCTGATGGAGCGCAGATTTTCAAGAATGGTACTCCAAGGTGTTGTGTCGTGATGTTTCAGGTGACGGAGGCGCAACTCTTCAAGGCGGCTTTGCTGCAGCTCGTTGTTCTCGCGAATCATCTGCATCGTGGCACGTGCCGCTTCGGGCGTGCTGATACGTTCAAAAAACAAGCGACTGGTATAAGGTCAGCCGTAGTGCAGGGAGGTACTTCTCGCTTATGCGCCCGTCGCTCATCATGGAGCGAAGTTCGGATGTCGTGGCCTCAAGAACCGCAATTTCTCCTTTACGCAGACGTTCGTCAAGGCTGTCGTCAACTGTTTTTGGAGCCAAACGAGGGAGAAGTGCGTCGGCCAGTAACAGCGACGCAAGGATAGTACCCGCAGTTATGGTGATGATAAGCTCACGCTGTGGGAAGGGCGCACCGGAGTCAATGACGTAGGGAAGGGTGAGCGCAATGGAGAGCGTAACCGCTCCTTTTGCGCCCGCGATGGTGGTTACCAAGACGTTGGTGAGAAGCAACGCGCGAGTTCCCGCAGGAGCTTTGGCATCGGTTTTAGTGCCGGTTTTAACGTCGGATCCACAGAACTCCAGGCCATGCCGGCTGTGGCGAATCTCAAGTACTAACAGCCACAAAAAGCGCACACCTTCCAGAATGAGCGTCATGGTCGCAATAACGCCCAGTATCTGAAAGATACTGAGGCCTCCGTTGAATCCCGGCGTGACGGCACGGGGTAGTTGCATACCGAGAAGCACGAAGACGGTGCCGTTGATAAGAAATGAAATGATACGCCAGAAGTTATCGGAAACAAGTTTTTGTCGAGCGGCCGTAGTGCTGATAAAAGTATTGCGACGCGTTGTCTGAGCCATAACAAGTCCGCCTGCAACAACGGCGAGGATGCCTGAAACGTGGCAAAGCTCGGCAAAGAGATAGATGAGAAAAGGCGAGATGACCTCATAAAGAACGTGCGCGGTAGTGTCGTCAAATCCCATGCGACCAAGGATTGCCATAAGAAGCGAGAAGAGCGTTCCTGCCATAAGACCAATGACGATGCCACCGATAAAGAGGACGGCAAAGGATTGCGTGGCAGCGAGTGCGGAAAATGCACCGGTTACGGCAGCGGCAACGGAAAACTGGAAGGCCACGACGCCGGAAGCGTCATTGATAAGCGATTCGCCGGAAAGAAGGGTTCGTTGACGGTTGGAAAGATGCACCGACGAGCGAAGTGCGGTAACGGTGGCGGCATCGGTAGGGCCGAGCGCTGCGGCAAAGGCAAACGCCGCCGCTAAGGGGATACTGGGCACCAGCAGATGGAGGGTGAAGCCGACGCTGAGTACAATGGCAATAACCAAACCGATTGCAAGCGAAAGGATCGAGCCGCGATTCTTCCAGAGAGCGGCGGGATTTGCTTCCCTAGTTTCATTAAAGAGAAGCGGCGCGATAAACAGCACCAAAAAGAGCTCAGAATCAATGCGAATTTCTTGAACACCGGGAAGTATCAGTGCAACGATGAGTCCGATGATAACTTGCAGTACCGGAATGGAGATGCGAGAAAATTCGTCAAGCACCGACGAGGCAACGACACAGGTCAAAATGATGAGAACGAATTCAAAGACTTCCAAGAGAACTCCTTGGGTTCGATGGGTTTTCGGCGTGTTTCTTCTCGTATTGTACCCGCAGGGGATGGTGGTTTTATTGTATATGGTATACTGTACTACGACGTAGTACGAAAGAGGTGAGTAGCGTGGCGATGACGGCAACTGCCATTAGATTTGCAGATGATGAGCGAGAGTGGATCCAAGCGTTTGCGGATTTTACCGGCCAGACTTTTTCTGAAGTTGTTCGCGAATCTGTGCTTGAACGCATTGAAGAGGCCGCTGATCTACAGGCGTATTCCGAGGCCTTGGCCGAGGATGACGATAAGCGGTATTCCATGGATGAAGTCATGCGTATGGCTATGACGTCAGAATGATCTATCGCGTCGAGTGGTCTAAAGCGGCTGTCAAACAGCTGCTCAAAATACCCAAGAAACAGCGGTTACTGATAGTTTCGTGGATCAAAGAAAATCTTGATGGTTGCGTAAACCCAAGAAATGTCGCAAACGGGAAACAACTGCAAGGGACAGGTTCCGGTTGGCGCTGGCGCGTTGGTTCGTATCGGCTTCTTGCAAAAATCGAAGACGAGAAGCTCGTTATCGTTGTTGTGCGCGTTGGTCATAGACAGGGTGCCTATAAAAACCTGCCCAAAATGTGATAATTGGTTTCGGCAGCGTGCCTTTCAAGCCGAATGCCTATTTGTTATGACACTCCCGTACGTCATGACCATCATGATGATGACGCTTATGCCCATGTTCATGTTCGCGCTCATGTTCGTGCTTGATTTCCGCATCGTCATGCCAAAGAGCCGGGACAAATACTTCCCGAAGTCCGGAGCGCAGTAAATTACGACCGATAAAGACACAACGGGAATCTTCTTGGGGTTCGTCTCCGGTGATGGCCCATGCACGTTCTACAAGGTCAAACTTGAGCCATTGATTTCCGCAGGGGAGCGAACCTTTTGCACGAGCAAGCTTGCCAAAGACTCCTGCGGACGCAGCATCCAAAAGCCAGACTAGGTGTGCGGGCGACGGAAGCTCCGCATGCTGCAAAGACATGGTCTCAAGGTCGATGTCCGCATGGTCATGCGATTCGCCTTCGTGAGCATCTTCTTCTGCGGGTTCGGCAGCGTCTTTGTCAAAGGGACGGTGCAGTAGATTCTCCCACCATTCATCCGGGATATCGGTATAGGAAGGTTGAGCAATCAACTCAACACCGGGGCTAACCCCTGACACTAAAGCAGCAATTGGCCTAATATCGGCCTCACTGTCGGAAGAAAGCTTAGATATAACAACGCTTCTTGCCGCGGAGATCTGATCGTCAAAGATCTCAGGAAAATCATGGCGTTGCCGTTGCCATGCTTGAGCGTCAACAATGGTTACGGGCGCGAGCAATGAAATGCGTTCCCATGCAACTTTGCCAATGTTCTCAAGGATACTTTGCAGCTTAGCTATTCCCGTAGGTTCGACGATCAAAAACTCGGGATCGATGGAGTTTGAGATTGTCAGGATACTTGCGGCAAAATCCTGTTTACCCGAGCAGCAGATGCAATTCTCAACGGATTCCCATACGCGCAGGTCAGAATCCTCACGCAGACGACGCGCATCAATGTCGGCCTCGCCATATTCATTCTCATAAATGGCAAAATCTCGGCCGGTGCGGCGCACCAACTCTTGGATGAACGTAGTTTTACCGGCTCCGAGAAAACCGGAAATAACAAGAATCTTCATGCTGCTCCAAAAAAAGCTGGCGAGAAGAGCGCGCTTCTCGCCAGCTTGAACGTGAACTGAAACGCTTGCAGAACCGAAAGACTTGCGTCAATTGGTTCCGGTACGGATGCTAGTCGATGACCACAACCGGCTTGATGAGGTCGCGCGGCTTGTCGCGCATGCAGAACAGCGCCTCCTCAAGGTGCTCCCAGCCGTGATAGAGGTGCGTGACCTCGGGATGGAGGTCAAGACGGCCGGAGGTAACGAGGCTGGAGAGCTTCTCCATGCGTAGACGTCCGCCAGGCATGAGACCGCCGCGAATGTCCTTGTGGCCCATGCCAACGCCCCATTCGACACGCGGAATGTTGATGTAGTCGCCAGAACCCAGGTAGTTGACGTTACCGATCTTGCCGCCGGGCTTTAGGCACTTAACGGCTGGCTCAAAGGTCTCAACGGTACCGCCGGCGATGCAGATACGGTCCACACCCTTGCCGTCGGTCAGCTCCATAACCTGCTCGTCAATGGGGCCGTCCTTGTAGGAGAGGAAGTCGGTTGCTCCGTAGCCCTTGGCGGCTTCAACGCAGACGGGGCGCGTGCCTACGGCGATAATGCGAGAAGCACCGTGCAAAGCCGCACCGGCAACGCTCATAAGACCAACAGGTCCGATGCCGATGACGAGTACCGTATCGCCGAATTCAACGCCGGCTAGCTCAACGGCGTGGAATCCTGTGGGAACCATGTCGGAGAGAATGCAGGCATCTGCGGGGTTCATGCCTTCGGGCATGTGTGCCAAGTTGCCATCGGCATCGTTGACGTGGAAGTACTCGGAGAAAACGCCGTCTTTGAAGTTGGAGAATTTCCAACCGGCAAGCATACCGCCGGAATGCATGGAATAGCCGGCTTGTGCCTCAAGGGAGTTCCAGTCGGGAGTAATTGCAGGAACAAGGACGCGGTCGCCCGGTTTAAAGTCTTTGACAAGCTCGCCAACCTCAACGACTTCGGCGGAGCATTCGTGGCCCAAAATCATATTGTGGCGCTCTCCGATGGCGCCTTCCCAAAGTGTGTGTACATCTGAGGTGCAGATGGCTACTGCGAGCGGCTTACAAATGGCATCAAGTGGACCGCACGCGGGCGTGTCCTTCTCGATCCAACCGGACTCGCCGATTTTGAGCATTGCATAACCCTTCATAGACCCTCCTAAAAACGAGCTCCGCAGGTACGAAGCACTGATACGCGAGCATTTTCTATGCGAAAACCGCTCCTTACGGTCTTGGTGGAGGTGCGACGAGCAGAGTATGTCCGTGCGCTACAGGCTGACCAAGATTCGTATACACTTTCTATTCTCATATATGTGATACTCTTCATGCATGACGTAACGGCGAAAGGTAGGCAGTTTGCCGCCAATGGTCGTTAAACATTTTTATATGGACGAAAGATATTTTAGGAACGTATCGATATGTTTGAATCTTTCATGAAAGACATGGGACTTACCTTGGACTGGCAGATGCTGGTGGCGTATGCACTGCTCTTCTCGCCAGCGCTTATTCCGGGTATTTTGTTTGCACACTCGTTTCGCAAGGAGCCAAGACAGTTTCGCAATGCTCTTTATCTGCTTGCAACCGTGTTGTGGCTCGTTTTGCTTTTACTTATGCGCTTTGGCCAGATGTGGACCGTCTATGTTGTCATTGTCCTCTTTGCGCTCTTCCCCGTGGTAACCTGCACGTTTTTGACTGTAAACAGCATCATCGTTATCCGGAACAATGGTTTCTCGCTTACGTCGCTTTTACCGATGGCTCTTGCGCTCTTTATCTTTCTGATGTACTGCACACCCATCTATGCAAGTCAGGATGGCTTATTTCTTGGGATTCTGCCGCTTTTCTTCTTCGAGGGCTTGTGGTTTTCCTTTACCTTTGTGGCACTGCTCTTTTATTCGTGGCTGTATCGAATCTTGCCCAGGCATCGTCGGTATGACTACATCATCATTCATGGTGCGGGTCTTGACGGTGAGAAGCCCACGCCGCTTTTAGCCGGACGTATCGATCGCGCTTTGGAACTTTGGAAACGGCAGGATTGCCGCGGTAAGTTTGTGGCTTCAGGCGGTCAGGGCGATGATGAGGTGGTAACCGAGGCTCAGGCCATGCGTGATTACCTGGTGGAACATGGCGTTTCTCAGGAAGTTATCCTTATGGAAGACCGTTCAAGGACGACGTGGGAAAATCTCAAATACTCGCAGATGCTTATGAACGCCGACGCGCAGTATCAAGACTATACGGCGGCGATGGTTACCAGCGACTTTCACGTGTTTCGTTGCGCCGAGTATGCGCATAACCTGGGTCTTAAGGCCGACGGCGTGGGTTCGCATACGGGTGGATGGTACTGGCCGACGGCGTTTATCAGAGAGTTTGCAGCCATTACCAAAGCTCATTTCTGGCCTTATGCCGTTATTGCGGCGCTGTGGTTCATACCGATTTTCTTTCAGCTTGTAAGCTGCGCTTAAGATGTGTGGTTAGAGTAATTGACATGGGGTCGGTTTGCTCAGGCTGCTATTTGGAATTGATTGCCGCGGAGTCCGGTTTGCTTAAGCCCTTAGTTTTTAAGTGAATTCAAGGGCGCCGGGAATCGGCCGCCACGATGGGCAAGGATTGAGCCGGCAAAACGATTAACAGACATTACCGGAGCCGAACCAAAAAGACCGCCAAATTCCAGCATATCGCCCTCTTCATAGCCGATGGCAGGGATGACTCGAACGGCTGTCGTTTTGGTATTGATTACGCCGATAGCCATTTCATCTGCGATAATGCCGGCAATGGTTTCTACGGAAACATCGCCGGGGATGGCAATCATATCGAGACCCACTGAGCACACGGAGGTCATGGCTTCCAGTTTTTCAAGAGAAAGAGCACCGTCTTGAGCGGCGCGGATCATGCCGGCATCTTCGGAGACGGGGATAAATGCTCCCGAAAGACCGCCGACGCTGGATGACGCCATGACACCACCCTTTTTCACGGCATCGTTGAGAAGGGCAAGGGCACAGGTAGTTCCTGGTCCTCCGCACTCACCAACGCCGATGAGCTCAAGGATTCGAGCAACGGAATCACCTACTGCAGGAGTGGGGGCAAGACTGAGATCTACGATGCCCTTCTCGACACCAAGACGACGGGAAGCTTCCCGGCTCATGAGCTCGCCTGCGCGGGTGATCTTAAAGGCGGTTGCTTTGATTTTCTCGGCAACGTCCATAAGGTTTGCATCGTGAGGCAGCTCTTCAAGGGCCGCAGCCATGACGCCGGGGCCTGAAACGCCCACATTGATGACGGCATCCGCTTCACCGCCACCGTGAACTGCTCCTGCCATAAACGGCGAATCCTCAACCATGTTGGCAAAAACCACCAGCTTGGCAGCGCCATAGCACTGAATGTCGGTGGTGCGACGTGCCGTTTCAAGCACCGTCTGCGCCATAAGCAGTACGGCATCCATATTAATGCCGGCGCGTGTGGAGGCGACGTTGACAGAAGAACATACGCGTGTCGTGGTGGCAAGTGCTTCAGGAATGGACGCAATGAGGCGGCGATCCGCATCCCCCATACCCTTATGCACGAGGGCAGAAAAGCCGCCGAGAAAATCAATGCCGAGCGTTTCAGCGGCGCGGTCAAGTGCGTGAGCCAGCGGCGACAGGTCTGTCGCATTCGTGCAGGCGGCAATCTGTGCAATCGGCGTGACCGAGACGCGTTTGTTGGCAATGGGGATTCCGTACTCACGCTCAAGGTCGCAGGCAACTTTCACCAGGTGTTCCGCTTGACGCACAATACGCTCGTAGACCTTCTCGCACATGCGGTCCAAATCATCGTCCGCGCACGAATTGAGCGATATCCCCATGGTAATTGTGCGGAGATCGAGATTCTGCTCGCTGACCATTGCGAGTGTTTCGGCAACTTCTTGCGGCGTAATGTTCATGCGGATCCTCTACGTGTTGGTTTTATGGTGGCTAAAAATCTATCTCATTATATAGTGGCAGTGTCGAGAAGTACTCTTGCGCCAAGAAAAGCGTAATGGTGCTGAGCCACACAAGAAAGAAAAATGTTGAAGAGTTGGCAGAGGCTGCTCTTAACCTGCTATTTTCCAAAATAACCGAAGGCACCCAGCAAGAGAGACCTCTCTGTGCTCATAAAATAGTGTTGGAACCCCAACTCATTGTGAAGAACAGCGTTTGCAGAATTGATGGCTAATATTTTTTGTTATAATTCCAGCTTGTGTGTATAAACCAGTAACCTAAAAAGAATACAAAGGATAGTTACATGCTTGAGCAACTCGCAAAGCTTTTCTCTCTTATTGTTCAGCCGGCGTATGATCTTACCGGTAGTTGGTGGGCAGCAATTTTTCTTTTTACCCTTGCAACTAAAGTTATTCTTATGCCGCTTGCTCTCTGGACGCAGCAAAACTCCATTGTCATGGTAAAAATCATGCCCGAGATGTTTCGCCTCAAAACACGTTATTTTGGTGACCGTGAGACCATTGAAGAGCGTCAGAACGAACTTAACAAGAAAGCAGGCTATCACCCGCTTTTAAGTCTTATTCCTCTCGCAATCCAAGTGATAATTCTTTTCGGTCTTGTCGACGTCATTCATGGCATTACCGATTCGGGTGCACCCGGCACGGAATTTCTTGGCATGACCCCCATCATCGATGGCGGAATTACGTGGATCATGCCTCTTGCTGCCGCGCTTTCGTCTGTGGTGCTCGGTCTTGCGTCCAACAAGATAAACCCGCTTCAGCGTGAGCAGAGTCGTGCCGAGAAGAACACGACTAACGGCCTCTCTATTGCAATGTCACTTGTGCTGGCAATATATGTGGTATGTGGTATGGCGTTTTACTGGGTCTGCTCGAATTTGCTTTCCATTCTTGTACAGGTTGTTTGCAATATCATTATCAATCCGCACAAACAGGTTGATTACGAGGCGCTCAATGAGGCTCGTAAAGAATACGAGGCAATGGAGACGGCCACCAAGTCAACAAAGAAGTGGTTCCAGCGTGATCCGTATGCTGCTCGCGAGAAAAGCGATTATGCTCGGTTCTTCAACACAATCGGTAAGCACCTTGTGTTCTATTCTGAGTCGAGTGGGTTTTATAAGTATTTTCAAGGCGCCATTGAATGGCTTCTGTCTCACTCCGATGTCCATATTCACTATGTAACGTCCGACCCCAACGATCAGGTTTTTGAGCTTTCTAAAAAAGAGCCCCGTTTGATTCCGTATTATTTGGGTCAGCGCCGACTGATTACGCTTTTTATGAAAATGGATGCCGATGTTGTGGTGACTACGCTTGGCGATCTTGAGAGCTCCTATATGAAGCGCTCATACGTAAAAAAGGATGCTGAGTATATCTATATGCCTCACCACATGACATCGATGACGATAACTTCAACGCGCAATGAATATACGTATTACGATGACGTTCTTTGCGTTGGTCCTCATCAGCAACATGACCTTGAGCTTCTTGAGAAGTACTATGACACCAAAGAAAAGAACAAGCCCGCCATTGGATACGACTTGCTCGATCGTTCTATTGCAAATTATGAAAAGCAAGGCCTTGGGCAGCACGAGTCAGAAGAGAAGCCCCTCATTGTTATTGGACCTTCGTGGCAATTTGGAAATATCTTAGACAGCTGTATCGATGATCTACTCAAAGAACTTATGGGCCATGGTTGGCGCATCGTAGTCCGCCCACATCCTGAATACGTTAAGCGCTATAAGCCTCGTATGGATGAAATCATTGCTCGCTATGCCGATGCGGATTCCTCGGAGCTTACGTTTGAAACTGACTTTAGCTCAAATACTTCGGTGCTTTCAGCGAGTTTGCTTATCACCGACTGGTCAAGCGTTGCAGAGGAATTCTCGTTTACTACACTGAGACCTTCGGTTTTCATTGATACGGAGATGAAAGAAAACAACCCTGACTGGTCAAAGATTCACTCTGACCCCTGTGATATTACACTGAGAAATGAAATCGGACGTAGTTTCGACCCTCAAAAAATGGATGGCCTGACAAAAGCGGTTGAGGAAATGTTTGATAATCCGCTCGCATGGTCTGATCGAATCAAGGAGATTCGTGACAATATGATCTTTAATTTGGGTCATGGTGGTGAGGCTGCCGGTACATACATTCTTGATCGTGTGTTGGCACATCAGGAGAAGCGCGCTCAAGATAGCGATGATGCAGACACAAAAACGGAAGACTAAACATGGTAGATATGCATTTGACAGTAAGTAAAGCGCTGAGTGTTAAGCAAAAATGTGCCGTATGTATACATGATGCGTGCTACGCAGTGCTTCTCGCGATTGCATTTTTATGCATCTTCGCAAGGCCTGCGTATGCGTATGTCGATCCATCAGTTATGACGTATACCATCCAGGCACTGGCAGCGGTTGCAGTGGCGCTTTCAGCGGTGTTGGGCGTGGCATTCAGGCGTTCCCGAAAAGTACTTTTCCGGATATTCCATATTGACGAGAATGCTACAAAAATCGTTGAAGAATCAGTCCATAGAGTTGATGCAAAGGGAGTTGAAGCTGCTAATATTCATATGGGCGAGGTCTTAGCCGATGAACAGATTCGAATGCGTAACTATAAAGAAGGACGGCTGGGATTTCGTGGTCGCTTCTTTACGGCACTTCTTGTGTGCGCATTTTCGGTGTATACCGTTTTTGTAGTAGCTCCGCTTGAACTTGTTGCCAACAATGCAAAGGATATTTCCTTTAGTTTGACTGATGTTTTTGGCCCCGTAATGATTGCCGGTCTCATTATGATGCTGGTAGCGGCTGTACTCCTAAGTGTATTGCGTGGTCGTGTGTTTAATGTGGCAAGTGCGCTTGTGTTTGGACTTGGATTTTGTGCTTATGTGCAGGCACTTTTTATGAATAAAGATATGCCTCTTGCTGACGGACACGAAGTGTATTGGGGAGATTTCACACGTCAAATGATCGTATCTGGTTTTGTGTGGATAGTCATCCTAGGGGCAATTACGGCATTTAGCATTATTTGGGTACGTAAGACAAGAACCATCTTTTCGGCGGCAGCCATTGTGTTAATTGTGATACAGACCGTTGGTGTTGTGAGCTTATGGGGACCTGCAATTCAGAATTTTACGGATACTACTGCGGCAGAGACTGCAGGTATCCGCGCAACGCGGGAGGGACTATATAACGTTTCCTCAAAAAAGAATGTAGTTGTTTTTGTTTTGGACACCACTGATACACTTGAGGTTGAGCATCTTCGTGAGACAAATTCGGAAACCTTTGATGGGTTAACCGGCTTTACGTGGTATAGCGATACTGTCGGCAGTATGATTCCAACACGATATGGTGTACCATCGTTGTTGTATGGTCTTCGTCCTACTGATACAAATCGTCCCATTGAAGATTTTATTCAAAACTGGGCAAAAGACAGTACATTCCTCGATGATATTCGTTCGCTAGGATACTCATCCGGCATTTACTCAGATATGGTTGAGTACGATTGGTCTGCTGCATATACTCGAGATCGAACCCTTAATGTGCATGAGCTTCGTGGACGAGGTGCCGATAATCAAATGGATACCCTTGGAGCGTTGCGTATTTTGTATAAAGCGGCTTTCTGTAGAGATTTACCCTGGGTATTCAAACCTCGATTTTGGTACTATTCCGAAGATCTTAATATGCGTATGCGCAAAAACGTGAATATGGATGATATTGATCTTTCTTCTCAGCCATATAAGGAGGACGATCTTAAGTATTACCACGAACTCGAGCATTATGGTTTAACCACACAAGAAGAAGTGCATGGAGAAAACGGAGATTTTCGCTTCATTCACCTCGTCGGCTCTCATCCTCCTTTTATCATTAACAAGAATGTTGAACCTGCAAAAAATGAGTCTGAGCAAACTGAAGACGAACAGACAATTGCCTCATTTAAGATTGTCGAGGAATACATTAAGGAACTTAAGCGTCTCGGTTTATACGAGAATACATCCATCATTATTACTGCAGATCATGGTCGTTGGTATTTGACATCGGAAGATATCAAAACTCCTTCGGCACCATGTATCTTCTATAAGCCTGCAGGACAAACGACTGAAGAGGCGTCGGCTCCTATGAAAGTTTCCAGTGCACCTGTCTGGCATTATGATATTTTGGCCCAGGTACTTAAAGATATGGGTGCCGGCAAGCAGATGCTCTCTAATTACACAACACCTCTCGATGAAGTAAAAGAGGGAGAGGAGCGTCCTCGGTACTACATTGAAACACTCTCTAATGGGAAGCAAGATACCGAACTAAGAGAGTTTGTTATTAACGGTGATGCAAAAGATATGAGCAATTGGAGCCTTACCGGTAAAGTGTGGCCCATACAAGAGTGGTGATTTCAATGGTTCAAGTAGAGAATAAAAAGGGTAATTTGCTTGGTTATATAATGCTTTTTACCCTTGATGTAACAAGTGTTGTACTTTTGGCATGTATTTTGACCATTGCAACTCCAACACCTGCTCTTGCGTATGTTGACCCGTCCGTTATGACCTATACCATTCAAGCGGTTGCAGGTGTTGCAGTTGCACTTTCAGCAGTGCTTGGCATAGCGTTTAGGCGTTCTCGTAAATATATTCTCAAGGTATTTCACATGGAAGAGAAACAGGATATTGAACCTCCTGTTTCTCGTATCGAAGCCTCTGAAAAGGCTTCCGTTGATGCGGAGTTCAAAGCTGTCTTAGACTCTAAAACAAAACGCTCAACAAACAAAGAAGATGACTATCGACCTCAGTGGATGCAGCGTATCCTTCCAGCCTTCTCGGTTGCACTTTTTATGGTGTTTACCTATATGATTGTGGCTCCGTTTGAGCTTATTTCCGGAAATGAGGCGAGCCTTGTTTTTGGACTCACATCCACGTGGCGTATTTTTGTGTTACCTGCAGTCTTAGCAACGATTGTACTTGCAGGAGTTATAAGTGTTTTTCGAGGCCGGCTTTTTAACGCTGTGCTTATGCTTGTGTTTGGCTTTGCCTTCGCTTCGTATGTTCAGGTTCTTGTGCTTAACGGAACCCTTCCGAGTTCTGATGGCGGTACCGTTAATTGGACTCAGTATGCTTCTTGGGCTTGTGGGACTACTGCCATTTGGGTTGTTATTGTTGTGTTGCCTCTTATTTTTAGTCACAGAAGCAAAATACTGGCTCGACGCATTGTAACTGGCATCTCGTTAGCTCTTGTGCTCGTTCAAGCAGTCGGTGTGGGAAGTCTCTTTGTAAATCATATTCCGAGCACAACAACGTCAAATGAAACGCCTCAATATACGTTGACAGAAAAGGGCTTATTCACTGTTTCTCCTAAGAAGAACGTAGTTATTTTCGTCTTAGATATGTATGACGAAACCATGGATCTCCGTCCGGCGGTAGAAAAGAATCCGGAGCTTTTACATGAAATGACGGGCTTTACGTGGTTCCATAACACTTCGGCCGTCATTACTCCTACCAGAGACGCAATTCCCTCGATGCTTACTGGCTATCAGCCACAGCATGACGATACATACGGAACTCTCAATCAAAATCGTTTTGCTCAAGGTACTTACCTTCCAGATTTTAAGAATGCCGGGTACCACGTTGGCGTATACAGTGAAGGTGTTTCTCCAAATGAGGAGTATGTCTACGGCAATGCTTACAATGCAAGTAAAGAAGCGGATAGCTTGGAAGAAGGAAATTCTTCTTTAAATAGCTTAGGGACTTTACGTGCGATGTATAAAACTGCATTATTTCGAGATTTACCTTGGGTTTTTAAGCCCTTCTTCTGGTTTTATACGGATGACATCAATGCCGCAATGGTTCACCAGGACGATGGTACTACCAATGCAGCAGACTCAGTGCCATATTCCACAAACGATCCACTGTTTGCTCGCAAACTGCACGACAGAGGCCTAACGGCAACTGATGATGCGTCGACGGGCTCGGTTCGTTTTATCCATCTTATAGGTCCACATTATCCGTATACCATGGATGAGAACGAACAGCGTGTTGGAAGTTCGACCCGTGAACAACAGGCCGTTGGTTCAATGAATATCGTGAGCGATTACATCAGAGAACTTAAACGGCTTGGACTATACGAAAAGACAACGATTGTCATTACTTCCGACCATGGTTACTTTGCGTCTTCAGAGCCTCTTTCACTTTTGAAGACAGCAGCCACGCCAATTCTTTTGGTAAAACCTGCACAAACGGCCGAGCAGGCTGCTCAACCACTGAAAGAATCGGATCAACCGGTAAGTAATGCAGATGTTTTCCCGACTGCTTTGGCATCTGAAGGTCTCTCTCCTACATATCAAGGAGTTGGCACCAATGCCCTGGCTTTGAATGACTATAATCGCATCCGGTATTTCGATGCACTCAGCAAGGACTCTCAGGGCGTGGAGCACGGCGTTGTTGAGTATAAAATTGTTGGAGATGCCGCAGATATTAGTAACTGGGAGCCTACGGGATGGGTTTTCCATTATCCGGAAGGCGTTTGGCGACAAGACGGCTTGACGTATTAACAATCAGGCTTGCTTGAGGTTTCTGCAGTAAGCCAGCTTGGTAGGCCGGCCGAGAAGATGCGTGCAAGCGCATAGGTCTCGAGGACACTCAACAGTGCAACAGCAACATACGGCTCTTGGTCTGATTGAGGTGTTGCAAATACCAAAACCCTTTCATCTGTATTGTCAGCGGCGCGAGCGCGCACTTTCTGTACGGGAAGTGCGCGGTAGATAACGTTGAGCGAAGGATTGTACAGCTCAACCATAATGCGGTACCCTGCGATACCTGCCGTCCGTGCGCCCTCGAAGAGAGCGTTTACATCCAGGTTCTTCTCGCGAATGACGGTCTCAAAGAAGGACGAAGATGTCCATGGGCGCTTGGGATCAAAACAGATGGTTTCAGATGCCGGAGTATGCCTGACTGGTAGATAAAAATCTTCAGACGTGTTTGTAAGCTGCTGGTGGGCTTTGCGGTATGCGTATGCAGTGGCAATGGTTGCTTGCTGTAGAGGTAGAGACTGTGATGCAAAATCGTCAGTTTCAAGTGCAATATGGCTTGAAACTTCCTGTGCAAGCAATTTCCAATCAGCAACAGGTCGTTCGCTTGTAAGAAGGCGCAGAGGATTAAGCGCCAGATGCCCCTTTTGGGAAGGAAGTTTTTCCCATGGGGAAATTCCCGTATGAGGAAGTCCTCTGAATGGATCAACGGTAAGGGTCTCAAGATCAGAAGGAGAGACGTTGATAGCTGCCAGTTTCCAAGGTCGTTGAGCTCGTGGAGTTCGCTTGAGCGTTGCAGTTATTGGGTCCGATTGATGAGGAAGCTTATAGCGCATGGGAAAGACAATGTTTCCCCCTGCAACGCTTATGTTGTGCGATGCGCGTGCGAGAAGAAAATCCTCTGTCAGCAGCTGAAAAACATTGGCATCCATGGGTGCTATTTGATACAAGATGCCCATAAGGTCATTGTCTATGTGAACTTCATTCTCGAAATCTTTAGGAAAACAGTCGGAAGCAATACTGGTTGCGGTATTTGACACCGATTTGGGATTTGTTTGGAACTGCGCGTCAGAGTCAGAGGGGTCGTAGGTAATCGTAAGAGATATTGAAGGTTCACATGGAGCAACTTCAAGATGCGACTGCTCTGGCACACGCTCTTCTTCCGGGGCTGATTTGGATTCTTGAGTGTGATGGAGCTCAGGTTTATCTGAATCTGAAAAATCCGACGTTAATTGAGACTCTTGGGCAACAGCCTCTTTTACTGCATCGATGAGTTCAGAGATGAACATGTCTCCGCTCTTTTGGTCGTCGGCGTCTTGTGTTCCAACTTGAGCCCTAACGTCATCGGTTTTGACGTTCTCAACTGCTACATCTTCGGTTTTGAGGCTCTCGGTTTTTAGAGAATCCTTTGGTTCTTGAGAGTCCGCAGCTTGTATGAGGTGCTTTGGCTTTACGGGCACTATGTGTTTAGCTCCACGCTTATGCTTCCAAGGCTTACTGCTTGAAGATGCCTTGTCGCCTTTATCGCTCTTCGCAGGAGCTGATAAAGCCTGTTCAAAGGAGGTATTTTCAAGGACCGTGACAAAAATAACGCTCTTTTTAAATACAGTGACTTTTATGAAGTGGGGAAGTGCTTCTACAAGCTCGCGTGCGCTTTCCGCTCCAAAATCGGCGGGTGCAAGGCCATCGGCCTCCAATACTTCATTAACGCGGATAAGCGCAGTTTGACGGTTAATCCCGAGCTGTTCTTTTAAAAGTACATAGAGATACAGCTCGTGTGCTGGCGGTATTGTATGCATAGCGTTTCTATCCTCGTGCAATCTGTACGGTTTGCTAACTTCTGTTATTTACTTTTATAGTACCCACATTGGATACCGTTGCCCCGCAAAATTTATCCGCAGGCTGAAAAACCAAAGTTTTTGCAGTTTAGGATTGATACTATGAAAAAGTCAGGTATGTTTTTGGAACGTTTGAGGAGAGAGATGAAACTCAATGTAAAACGCACGGTCCTCATTGGTTTTGCGTTCTTTTCTATCTGTGCGTTCTGGCAGATGTACAACAGCGTTATACCGTTGATGCTCACCAATACCCTGCACCTTGACGAGACCATCTCGGGTGCTCTTATGGCTCTCGATAATGTACTTGCCCTCTTTTTACTGCCGTTTTTCGGAGCCCTTTCTGACAAATGTATGCACCCATGGGGCAAACGTATGCCGTTTTTAGTCTTTGGTACCGTGGTGGCTGTTGGCACGATGGTATTCCTGCCTGTTATTGATAATTCAGCAGCAGAACAGCTGCAGTCCTGGAAAATATATGTCTTTGTCGGTGTGCTCTTAGTGGTACTTGTTGCTATGGGAACATATCGAAGCCCCGCAGTGGCACTCATGCCTGATCTTACGCCCAAGCCCCTGCGCTCAAAAGGAAATGCCATCATCAATCTTATGGGAGCTTGCGGTGGCATTGTGTATCTGCTGATCACATCGGTTCTTTATAGCAAAAACCGTGTAAGAGGGCTTGCACACGTCAATTACTTACCGCTTTTTCTGGTTGTTGGCGCCATTATGCTGGTGTCGATAGCAATTGTTTTTATCACCATTAAGGAACCTAAGCTCGAGCAAGAGTTTCGTGCCTATGAGGAAAATCACCCAGAAGATAATCTTTCTGAAACTGATGCTTCCGGTCGAGAAGTGCTGCCGGCTCCGGTAAAGCGTTCTCTCATTTTCCTGTTGCTCTCAATTGCCTTTTGGTTCTTGGGATATAACGCTATGGAGACATGGTTCACTACGTATGCACAGGCAGAGTGGGGGATGAGCCTTGGAGAAGCGTCGCAGTGTCTTATTGTCTGCACCGTAGGAGCCATTCTCTCCTACATTCCTTCCGGCCAAGTGGCGGGAAAGATTGGCCGCAAGAAAACAATTCTTATCGGTATTTTGCTTTTGGGCGGCGGATTTGCCCTCTTTGTGGTGTGGACTCTCATGGGGTTGGGCTTCTCGCCAGCGCTTTACGTGGTGATGATAGTCCTTGGCATAGGTTGGGCGTTTATTAACGTCAACTCGCTTCCCATGGTTGTTGAGATGTGTAAAGGATCTGATGTTGGTAAGTTTACCGGCTACTATTACACCTTTTCGATGGCATCACAGACGGTAACGCCGATTGTGGCCGGATGGCTTATGGGACATGTTTCGTATGAGGCACTGTTTATATATTCTACGGTTGCGGTAGGAGTAAGCTTTATTACAATGCAATTTGTGCATCATGGAGACAGCCATACTATTGTTAAGCATGGACTTGAAGCATTTGACGAGTAGGACATTTGCCGGCTCGCATTGGCAGGAGGAAGACGATGGGTAATTTCATTAAACGAGCTGCTGTTAATATTGTTGGCCTGACGATTGGTCGATACGCTGCAAAAACGGCGCTTGCATCACCTGCTGCGCGCAAGATACTTACAAGTGCCATATCAAAGTCTGCACATGCCGTGGGCGGTATGGTGCATAAACAAGTTTCAAAACACCTCCCAGCACCTGTCAAACCTTCGCTTCCCAGTGCTGACGACGTTCGCCATTCAGTGGCGCGTGCACAATCCTTACTTGCAGATGCCCAGGTGGCTATGACCCACATTAAACCGCAGATAAATGTATCAAAAGGCGACCGTTTGCCGGAGTTTGATGGCGAGCCCGCAGATACGCTTGTGAGCGAGAATGTATCTACAGAGAAGCAGGATTTAGAGATTTCTCACTCAAAGACACACCCCGTTTTGAAGGGTGCGGCGGTTGCGGCTGGCCTAACAGCGGGGGTCGCTGCCGGTGTTGCTGTGCTCGCTGCATTTGCCGTTGCTCCGCGTATTAAGGGAACCAAAGCACTGCAGGCACACTGGGATGAATTTAAAAAATACCGCTATGCGCATCGTGGTTTACATGATATTGAGCGGGGGATTCCCGAAAATTCTCTTGCTGCATTTCGGCGTGCCGTTAAACATGGTTTTGGATCAGAGTTGGATGTACATCTAACAGTCGATGGTCATTTAGTCGTTATTCATGATTCGGACTTGAGTCGTCTTTGTGGCGTGAATGACATTGTTGAGAATTGCACTCTTGAACAGCTGAAAACATATCGTTTGCTTAACACAGAAGAAGGTATTCCTACATTTGACGAGGTTTTATCTTGCTACGACTGGAATGGGGAAGATCAGCTGCCTGCGCCTTTAATTGTTGAGGTAAAAACGTGTGGCGGAAATGCTGAGGAAGTAACCAAACAAGTTATGCGAGTTCTTGACGAGCATTCTGTTCGCGCAGCAGTTGAAAGTTTTGATCCGATGGTACTTCGGTGGCTTCGTATACACCGTCCAGAGGTACTTCGTGGGCAGCTTGCAGAAAACTTCTTTAACGATAATCAGGTATCCGATTTGTCGATGCCCAAGAAAGCTGCCGCCACGGCACTTCTCGGGAATTCTTTGGGAAGACCGGACTTTATTGCCTACAGATTTGAAGATCGGAAGAACCTCTTTGTGGATGCGGCGTGTCATAAGATGAAAGCACATCTCGTAACGTGGACTATCAGAAGCGAAAGAGACCTTCTCGCATCTGAGGCCGAAGGGGCTCCGGGAATTTTTGAAGGTTTTATTCCTACTGCGCGGTCGTTGGTGAATCTCTAAAGACGTATGTGAATTGTTTGTTGATGAAAAGAATTCAGATACGGTTGACGTGCAACCCACTTATTAAGCTCCTAATTTCGTAGTGGAAACAACGTAAGTACTACTTGGTAAACAGTATAAGTATTTGCTGATGCCGGGAAAACCATTAAAAGGTTGATTGTGGATTATGGACAGCTTTGCTTTGTTGAGAGCAGAGGTATATATACGCAAGTCTCTCAGATACATTTGTTCAAAAAGCTGCCAAATAAAAATGGGGAAAATATTGAAAGAAAATGGGGAAAATATCGGAGAGATATGAAGGATATTTGAAAGGATATTCAATGAGCTACGAGTCACGAGATCAAATAGAAGAGAAGTATCGGTGGGATCTCTCTTCCATGTACGAGAGCGATGAGGCCTTTGATCAGGCGCTTGTTGACATCAAAACCTATCCGGAACAGCTTGCTGCATATCGCGGAAAAATTTCGCAGTCCGCATCAGAGTTACTTGCATATCTGAGGCTGGAAGACCATGTTGCGCTTGAGTTTGAAAAGGCATGGAACTATGCAGAACGCCGCTCTGACGAAGATACACGCATATCAAAATACCAAGCGTATACCGCACGGTGTATGAGTTTGTATACACAGCTTGAAGAAGCGGGGTCTTGGTTCAATGCCGAGCTGCTCTCTATTTCTGCGGATACCATCGCGGGCTTTTATTCAGATGAGCCCGCGCTTGAGCACTATCGTCGTAAACTTGAGCAGATTTTGCGCATGCGCTCCCATACGCTTTCTGCAGCTGAAGAAGCACTTCTCGCCCGTGCTAATGATGCCGCCTCCCAGCCCGCCAACGTGTATTCCATGTTTGAAGATGCGGATCTTACCTTTGATGACGCAACGGATGAGAAGGGCCAAAAGCACAAACTAACAAGTGGCTCGTACATTCCAATGCTTATGGGACATGATCGCGTCCTGCGTGAATCTGCGTTTAAGCAGCTGTATGGTCGCTACAACCAGTTCCGCAATACTTCTGCGGCAATGCTCACAAGTCAAATTAAGCAGCTTAAGTTCTTTGCTGATTCCCGCAAGTACGAAAGCTCTCTTGCATACAGCCTCGATAAGAACGAGGTCCCCGTTGAGGTTTACGATAATCTGATCGAAGCCGTTCACAACAATCTTCCTGCCTTCTATAAGTATATGGATTTGCGCAAGCAAAAGTTGGGCCTTGATGAGCTCCACTATTGGGACATCTACGCGCCGCTTGTTGCTGATGTTGACATGAAGTTTACCTACGAGGAAGCCTGCGACCTTATCGTTAAGGCGCTTGAACCAATGGGCGAGAAGTACCTTGAGCTGGTTAAAAAGGGACTTTCAGAGCGATGGGTTGATGTATACGAAACCCCCGGCAAGTGCTCCGGAGCCTATTCCGCCGGCGGTAAGGGCATGAACCCCGTGATTCTTATGAACTTCCAGGGAACGCTTGATGATGTGTTTACCCTCATTCATGAGATGGGACACTCAATACATACGTACCTCTCGTCCCATACGCAGGAAATTACATACTCAAATTACGTGCTCTTTGTTGCCGAGGTGGCTTCTACCTGTAATGAAGCGCTGCTCTCGCGTTATCTCCTTGAGCATGAGAGCGATCCGGCGCGTCATGCGTATATCCTCAATCACTTCCTTGAGGGCTTCCGCGGGACTATATATCGTCAGTGTATGTTTGCTGAGTTTGAGCGTGATATTAACGATATGAATGGACGAGGTGAAGCGTTGAATGCCGATGTGCTTTGCGAACACTATGGCAAGCTTAACAAACTCTACTTCGGACCAAACATTGTGTCTGACGAGGAAATCAAGATTGAATGGGCTCGTATTCCTCATTTCTACTACGACTTCTATGTTTACCAGTATTCCATTGGTTTCTCGGCAGCCATTGCCCTGTCGCAGCGCATCCTTAAAGAGGGCGCGTCTGCGGTGGAAGACTATCTCAACTATCTTTCCGGTGGATGCTCAAAGCCTCCGATTGAGTTGCTTCGCGGTGCGGGTGTGGATATGGCAACGCCAGAGCCCGTAAACGAGGCGCTCGCGTACTTCTCGGAACTTGTTGATCAGCTTCAGACGGAGCTCTCATAACAATCGGGTAGAAGTACATTGCTAAAGGCAGTATGCGAGAAGGACGTTGCACTTGGAGACAGCGTCCTTCTTTCGTTAAAAGAATAAAGCAGCTATCGTTTTGAAATGACGTTGTAGCAAAATGTTGCCGGATGGCTGCGGGTTTGTGTGAACTCAAACATAATGCCATCAGAATTAAAGGAATGACTTTCTGTAACCGCAACGCAATTAAATGTTCCCAGGTCAAGATAGCTAAAATCCTCATCGGTAGCCAACTCTACGGTGATTTGTCGCTTGCTTTTGAGAATGCGCATGCCGAGAGTCTCTTCGAGATACGAGAAGATGGAGCGTCTTGCATCCTCCTTTGAAAGGCGTCCCACTGCGCTTTCAAGAAGGTAGTCATGGTCTATTTGGCGAGGAATACCGTTGAGACCGCGAATACGTACGATACGTATAAGGCTTTCACCTGCGGTAAAGCCCGTGTGATACGCAAGGGCATCACTACAGACGATTGTCTCGAATTGTTTAACCTCGGTATAGGGAATAAGGCCGTTACGTTGTGCATATTCCCGGAAGGATTCAAGACCCTCAAGAGATCCAAAAATGTCATGAGTTTGTTTTTGCCAAATAACTCGGACACCCCGACCATGGATAGGTTGAAGATACGCCTCATCGGAAAGCATGGAGAGGGCGCGCCTGAGGGTGTTTCTGGAACATGTGTATGAAGCCGTCAGTTCTGTTTCAGGAGGCAAGAAGGATTGGTAGCCATAAGTACCGTCAAGAACCTTTGCTTTGAGATCCTGGTAGATATTTTCGAATCGAGCCTTCGGCATAGTGGCATATTCCTTTGAACAACGCAAAAAACACACAAAAGATAGATATTCACAGGTAGATGACGATTTAATAGTGTTCTTTTTGTGTTGATAATACGTCAATACTGTGGAGATTCCAATCGATTAACCGTTCACCGACAATTCAATACCGTTTACCGCTGGTGTTGTTTAGACAACTTTTACAGAGTGGTCGTAAAAAAGATATACTTCTGTAAGTTACGTAAGTACTGGCTGTTAGTTGTGGTAAAGATTGCCTTTGCAGTCATAACTTACAGATAATTCTGTGTGGGCTATGGAGTCGGCGCAGTACGTTCCATGAGGAGGAACAGTATGTCCAATCTAAATCGTAAGCAGTTTGTCACTCTGAGCGCATCAGCTCTTTGCACCCTCGGCCTTGTGGGCTGTGGCGGCAATAAGGCTGATGATAAAAAGGAGGGTTCGGGTGACGGTGCAAAAGGCTCCGTTTACTTCCTGAACTTCAAGCCTGAGGCTGATAAAGAGTGGCAGGATCTTGCCAAGAAGTACACTGAAGAGACCAAGGTTCCCGTTAAGGTTGTTACCGCTGCTTCCGATACCTATGCACAGACATTCCAGTCTGAGATTAACAAGGAAGCTTCCGCTGCTCCTACACTTTTCCAGACCAACGGTCCTTCCGGCCTCATTGGTGTTAAGGATTACTGCATTGACCTTAAAGATGCCAAGATTTTGGGTGAGCTTACCAACGAAGCTCTGAAGCTTGAGCAGGACGGCGTCGTGTACGGCGTTGACTATGTTGAGGAAGACTTCGGCATCATTTATAACAAGAAACTCCTTGAGAAGGCCGGCTACAAGGGTGAGGACATCAAGGATTTTGCATCTCTCAAGAAGATTGTTGAAGACATTCAGGCTCGCAAAGATGAGCTTGGAGTAAAGGGTGCATTTACCAGTGCTGGTCTTGATTCCAGTTCTGACTGGCGCTTTACTACGCACCTTGCCAACCTTCCTCTGTACTATGAGTTCAAGGACACTGGCAACCCAGACGCCAAAGAGATCAAGGGTACCTACTTGCCTAATTACAAGCAGATTTTTGACCTCTATATCAATAACTCCACATGCGATCCTACTCAGCTTGCTGGAAAGACCGGCGATGACTCCGTTGCAGAGTTTGTTAACCAGGAAGCCGTCTTCTATCAGAATGGTACGTGGGCATACAACGATATTAAGAAGCTTGGCGATGATGCTCTTGGCATGATTCCTATCTACATTGGTGTCAAGGGTGAAGAAAAGCAGGGTATGTGCTCTGGTGGCGAGAACTACTGGTGTGTAAGCTCTAAGGCTGATGAAGACTCTCAGCAGGCAACGCTTGACTTTATGTATTGGTGCGTGACTTCAGACACCGCTACCAAGGCAATTGCTGAGGAGATGGGTCTTACCATTCCGTTTAAGAACGCTAAGCCAACCAGCAATGCTCTTGCTAATATTGCTGCTGAATATGCCAAGAAGGGCAACGAGCCTGTGGCTTGGGACTTCATCTACATTCCTTCTCAGGAGTGGAAGACCAATCTTTCCAGCGCGCTTAAGGGTTATGCAGCAGGAACTGAGGATTGGGATGCCGTTAAAACTGCATTTGTTGATGGTTGGAAGACTGAAAAGGAAGCAAACGCTGAGTAAGGTTTGCTCTAGGTAGCTCGTAGCTGTAAGGGGCGAGAAGGGCAAAGCCTCTTCTTGCCCCTTTATTGCATGAGAAGGGAATTCTTCTATGGTTAAAATGTTGAAGCGCTGGTGGCCTCTTTTCTTGCTACCAACAGCGCTTTCCTTCTTATTTGGATTTGTTGTTCCGTTTATTCAAGGTCTGTATCTCTCGTTTTGTAAATTTATCAGCATCAGTGATGCAAAATTTATAGGTTTTTCCAATTATGCTGCAGCATTTGCAGATAAGCAGTTTGCAAACGCGTTTTGGTACACCGCACTTTTTGCGGTCGTATCGATGATACTTATTAACGTGTTTGCGCTTGCCATTGCACTTGCTCTGACACGCAAGCACCTGAAGGGTACAAATACATTCCGTACCGTATTCTTCATGCCAAACCTTATTGGCGGCATCGTGCTTGGCTACATTTGGAACATCCTTATCAACGGTGTACTCTCAAATGTTGGACAGCAACTCTTGGCACTGAATAGCACCGCAGGATTTTGGGGCATGATCATCTTGACGCTCTGGCAGCAGATCGGCTACATGATGATTATCTATATTGCCGGTCTTCAGTCTATTCCAAGCGATTATCTTGAGGCAGCTAAGGTTGATGGAGCTACTGCATGGCAGACTCTGTGGAAAGTAAAGATTCCTAACTTGATGCCAACCATTACCATTTGCTTGTTCTTGACTATTACCAACGGCTTTAAGCTCTTTGACCAGAACCTCGCACTTACGGCGGGCGAGCCCAAGCATACAACCGAGATGCTTGCCCTCAACATCTATAACACCTTCTATGCACGTCAGGGTGGCAAATGGATGGGCATTGGTCAAGCAAAGGCAGTCATCTTCTGCATCTTGGTCATTGCGATTGTTATGGTCCAGCTTAGAGCCACTCAGTCTAGGGAGGTGCAGCAATAATGAAACGAGAAACAACCGTCAACAAGGTCATTTCGGTCTTCTTCACCGTTTTGTCTCTTGCGTGGATCTACCCCATGGTCATGATCCTTTTGAACTCCTTTAAGCAGGAAACCGCCATTACCACAACGTCGGCGTTTGAGCTGGTGACCCCAGAAAATACTGCCGGTCTTGCAAACTATATCTCTGCGCTTGAGCGCCAGGGCTTTGCGGCGGCATTTGGATATTCTTTGGTTATTACCGTAACGTCTGTTGTTCTCATTTTGGTGTGCTGCTCCATGTGCGCATGGTATGTGGTACGCGTCAATAACCGCATCTGCAAGGCGTTCTATTACCTGTTTGTCTTCTCAATGGTCGTTCCTTTCCAGATGCTTATGTTCACGCTTTCCAATATGGCAACAGTGTTGGGATTCAATACGCCATTTAATATCTGCTTTATTTACCTTGGATTTGGTGCCGGATTGGCGGTCTTCATGTTTGCGGGCTTTGTTAAGACGATCCCGCTTGAGATCGAGGAAGCTGCAACTATTGATGGCTGCAATCCTGTTCAGACCTTCTTCCACGTTGTTCTTCCTATTATGAAGCCCACCTATATCTCAGTTGGCATTCTTGAGACTATGTGGGTATGGAATGACTACCTTCTTCCGTATCTTGTACTTGATCGTACGAAATACAAGACGATTCCTATCTTGATTCAGTATTTCCGCGGTGGCTATGGTCGAGTAGAAATGGGACCCATGCTGGCGTGCATCATGATGGTCATTATCCCAATCGTTGTCTTGTACCTTATCTGCCAGCGCTACATCATTAATGGTGTCGTATCTGGTGCGGTAAAGGGTTAAGCATTTGCGAGAAGTACGTCCGGATGGGTACTTGGTTCTGATGCACTTCTCGCCACACGAAGGAATCCTGCATCCCAGTGGATGCTTTCAGAAAGGCAAGAATTATGGCTGAAATTGTTCTGAAGAATGTCAAAAAGATTTATCCGAATGAGCAACAAAAAAAGCACCTTTTTGGTAAGAAGCCGGTACAGCAGAAGAAGAGCAACCTTGAGGTTACCGACGAAGGCGTTATTGCCGTTCAGGACTTTAACCTTGATATTAAGGATCACGAGTTTGTGGTTCTCGTTGGACCTTCTGGCTGCGGCAAGTCTACCACGCTGCGCATGATTGCCGGTCTTGAGGACATCTCTTCCGGTGAGCTCTATATTGACGACAAGCTCATGAATGACGTTGCTCCTAAAGACCGCGATATCGCCATGGTCTTCCAGAGCTATGCCTTGTATCCGAATATGACCGTATACGAGAACATGGCGTTTACATTGAAGCTCAAGAAAGTTGATCCGGCTGTTATTGACGAGAAGGTTCGTGCAGCTGCGGAAACTCTTGGCATTACGGCGTATCTTGATCGTAAGCCAAAAGCACTTTCCGGTGGTCAGCGCCAGCGCGTTGCTATTGGTCGTGCCATCGTTCGTGATCCAAAGGTCTTCTTGATGGACGAGCCGCTGTCCAACTTGGACGCAAAGCTGCGCAATCAGATGCGCGCCGAGCTTATTAAGCTGCGTCAGAAGGTTGACGGTACGTTCATTTACGTTACACACGATCAGACAGAGGCTATGACACTGGGCGACCGTATTGTTATTATGCGTGATGGATACGTACAGCAAATTGGTACCCCACAGGATGTTTTCAATCGTCCTGCCAATCTCTTTGTTGCCGGCTTTATCGGTATGCCTCAGATGAACTTCTTTGACGCGCATCTTGTGCGTGTGGACAATGAGTTCCATGTTGAGACCGAGCACATGTCCTTTGACCTCTCTCCTGAAACGGCAAATCTTTTGGCTGAGTCTTGGGTGGCTGCTCCTGCAACCGACGTTACGGTTGGTATCCGTCCCGAGCAGATTATTCTTACCGACAAAGACGAAACAACCGCATTCCAGGGCGTTATTGAGGTTACCGAGCTGATGGGCTCTACGGTTCATGTTCACGTAAGAACCGAAGACGGTAGCTTTGTTCTTATCGTGCCTGCAACCGAGATCGCAAAGCGTGATCTTGTGATCGGCAATGACATTTGGTTCAAGTTCGAAGATAATGCTGTGCATCTTTTTGATAAAGAGACCGAGAAGAACCTTATTAAGTACTAAAATAAATGCCGCTTTCTTGTGTATGCGCACGTGTGTGCATGACACAGGAGAGCGGCATTCTTATGATTTGAGAAAGAGGGAAACATATGGAACGAGCAAGCGGCGTACTTATGGCTGTTTCATCTCTTCCCAATGCGTATGGAATTGGCACCTTTGGCCAAGAGGCGTATCGGTTTGTCGATTTTCTCGCCCGTACAAAACAGCGCTATTGGCAGGTATTGCCACTGACAACTACCAGCTATGGTGATTCTCCCTACCAGTCGTTTTCGGCTGCTGCAGGTAATCCCTATTTCATTGATCTTGACGCGCTGAAAAAACTCGGATATCTGACAGAGCATGACTTTGACGATTTGAATTTTGGCTCTGATGCCGCCCGCGTTGATTACGGCACGCTTTTTGTGAGCCACCGTCGCCTTTTGGAGCGAGCCTTTGTGAGGTTTGCGTCTGATACCCCGTCTGATTTCAAGGCATTTTGTGCAAAACAAAAAGAATGGCTTGAGCCGTATGCGGAGTTTATGTCACTCAAGGAGACATTTGGTCTGAGGGCATTTTGGGAATGGCCGCGCCAGTACCAGCGTCGTGGTCAGAAAAGCCAGGAATATGCGGCGCGACTTCAAGATAAGCTGCTGTATCATAAGATGACGCAGTACTTCTTCTTCAAGCAATGGGAGAAGCTCAAAGATTATGCCAATGACCATGGAATTCTTATCATCGGTGATCTTCCCATTTATGTATCACGGGATTCGGTTGAAATGTGGGCACAGCCGGAGCTCTTTAAAATTGATGAAGAGGGCAACCCCATAACCGTTGCCGGAACTCCTCCCGATCATTTTTCTTCAACCGGTCAGTATTGGGGGAACCCAATCTACAACTGGGAGAACATGAAGAAAAACCACTACGCGTGGTGGGCGTGGCGCATTCGGTTGAGTTTTGAGCTTTATGACGTGCTGCGCATTGATCATTTCCGTGGATTTGAAGCCTATTGGGAAGTTCCTTTTGGCGCTCCCGATGCACAGGGAGGCGCATGGACAAAAGGTCCCGATGTCGATCTCTTTAACGAGCTGAAGCGTCAGCTGGGAGAGCTGCCTATTATTGCTGAAGATTTAGGCCTCATGACGCAGGAACTTATCGATATGCGCGAGAAAACCGGATTTCCCGGTATGAAGGTTCTTCAGTGTGGATTTAATGGAGAACGTGATGCGGGTGATTTGCCGCATAATTACAAACCTAATACGGTGGCGTATGTCGGTACGCATGACAACCAGACAGGTCGTGGCTGGTACGAGAATACGGCAACGCCTCGTGAGCGGGAACAGGTTGATCTCTATCTACACCGTGCGGAGGACGAGCCGGTAAGTGAGGCTTTAGGTCGTGGTATTGCAGCTTCAGTAAGTGATACCTGCATTCACACGATGCAAGACTTACTTGGTCTTGGAGATGAATCTCGTATGAATACTCCTGCAACATTAGGGGGAAACTGGTGTTGGCGTATGCAGCGCGGTGCCATCACCCGCCATACCGAAGATTATTTACGTACGATCACCGAAACCTATTTTAGGGTTCCTAAGGGGGACAAATAATGAACTTGGACGAGCTCTCTCATCAAAGGTACGGCCGCTCGCTTGCTGAGCTTGACGATGCAACGGTGTATCAGCTGCTCATGGCTGTTGCAAGTGAGAAGAGCGCGGAACTTCCTCTGAACGCCGGAAAGAAGCGTCTGTACTACATTTCTGCTGAGTTTTTGATTGGCAAACTTCTGACCAATAACCTCATTAACCTCGGCTTATATGACGAGGCTAAGCGACAGCTTGCTGAGGCGGGTCATGATCTCAATAAGGTTGAGGAAAATGAAGTTGAACCGTCTCTTGGCAACGGTGGTCTTGGACGTTTGGCCGCATGCTTTATCGATTCCATGGCAACATTGGGACTTCCTGGAGATGGTGTGGGCCTCAATTACCACTTTGGCCTTTTCCATCAGAAGTTTGTAGACAATCAGCAGACAACCATGCCTGATGGTTGGCTTGATCGTGAGGGATGGCTGCGTGACGAAAACATTTCATTTACCGTTGAGTTCGGAAGTTTCTCCGTGACTTCCAAGCTCTTCTCGATTGATGTGTTGGGTTATGAGCGTCCAAAGAAGAATCGCCTACGCCTCTTTGATCTTGAGAGCATTGATGATTCTTTGGTGCCCGACAATTCCATTGGTTTTGATAAGACGGAGCTGAAAAAGAACCTTACGCTCTTCTTGTATCCGGATGATTCCGATAGGAATGGTCAGCTGCTTCGTGTATATCAGCAGTACTTTATGGTTTCCAATGCTGCCCAGCTTATTGTGAAGGAAGCAATTTCGCGTGGATGCAATTTGCATGATTTGGCGGAGTATGCGGTTATTCAGATTAACGACACTCACCCAACCATGGTTATCCCTGAGCTTATCCGCATTCTGACGGAAGAGCACGACATTGCGTTTGATGAGGCAGTTTCCATTGTGCGCTCGATGGTTGCCTACACCAACCATACAATTCTTGCTGAGGCACTTGAGAAATGGCCGCTGGAATTTTTGGAAGAGGTTTCTCCTAAGATTGCCGCTATTATCAAAAAACTTGACGAGCGTACGCGTGCCGAGTTTGATGACCCTGCCGTACAGATTATCATTGACGGTAAGGTACACATGGCTCACCTGGCCATTCACTACGGCTACAGCATCAACGGCGTTGCGGCCCTGCACACTAAGATTTTGGAAGAGAGTGAGCTCAAGCCTTTCTACGACATTTATCCCGAGAAGTTCTCCAATAAGACGAACGGTATTACGTTCCGCCGTTGGCTTATGGGATGTAATCCGGAGCTTGCGGTTCTTCTCGATACGTTGTTGGGTACCGAATGGCGTCATACGGGAGACGTGAGCGGACTTTTGAAGTTTGCCGATGACGATGAAGTGCTCGAACAACTTGCCGCTATCAAAGATGATGCAAAGCGGGTTATGGGAGATTTCCTCAAAGTTAATCAAGGCGCACAGGTGCTTGATGGCTCAATCGTAGACGTTCAGGTAAAACGTATCCACGAGTATAAGCGTCAGCAGATGCTCGCGCTTTACCTCATTTGGAAGTATCTGGATATCAAAAACGGCAATATCCCCGAGCGCCCCATAACGGTCATCTTTGGCGGTAAGGCGGCTCCTGCCTATGTAATTGCCCAAGATATCATCCACCTGATTTTGACTTTAAGTGAGTGGATTGCAAACGATCCGGACGTTGCTCCGTATCTGCAGGTCATTATGATTGAGAACTATAATGTGACGGCAGCCGAGCGTATTATCCCTGCGGCCGATATCTCTGAGCAGATTTCATTGGCATCCAAGGAGGCGTCCGGTACTTCCAACATGAAGTTCATGCTCAACGGTGCGGTAACTCTGTGTACCATTGACGGCGCCAACGTTGAGATTGCAGAGCTTGTAGGTGACGACAATATCTACACCTTTGGTGCCTCAAGTGATGAGGTAGTTAAGCTGTATGCCGACGGCTCGTATAATGCTCATGCGTATTATTTGAAGCCTGGGATTAAGTTACTTGTTGACTTTATTACGAACCCCCAGTTCATGGCCACAGGTAATGCTGAGCGCCTGCAGCGTCTTCACGATGACCTTACGTCCAAAGACTGGTTCATGGCGTTGCTTGACCTTGAAGAGTACATCCAGGAGAAGGAGCTGGTGTATTCGGACTATGAGGACCGTAAGCTTTGGCTTAAGAAATCACTGGTAAACATCGCAATGGCAGGTAAGTTCTCAAGTGATCGTACGATTGCCGAATACAATGACGAGATTTGGCACCTTGAGGCAGATAAGTAAGGTCTGACCTGAGTTTATTTGAGATGCAATAGTTGTATGCGGTAAGTTTCGGCGCTGGGAATTTTCCCGGCGCCGTTTTAGGAGATTTGAAATGCCAGACTATACGTTACTTGCTCAACAAATTGAAGAGCTTGCAGAAATTGACGCACATTGGCTTCCTGTGCTTGCAAATACCGCTGCGCTCTTGTGGGGTGCGCTTGAAGATATTAATTGGGCGGGCTTTTATCTGGTGGATTCTGATACAGGCAGCGATGGTGTATCTGAGCTTCGCTTGGGCCCCTTTCAAGGAAACGTAGCTTGTGTGCGCATTCCGTTTGGAAAAGGAGTCTGCGGGACGGCAGCTGCAGAGGAGAAGAGCCAGCTGGTAGAAGATGTTCACAAATTCCCCGGTCATATTGCATGCGACGCCGCGTCAAACTCTGAGGTTGTAGTACCGCTGAAAGTTGAAGGCAGCATTGTCGGTGTGTTGGATATTGATAGTCCAACGAGAGGACGCTTTAGCGAAGAAGATCTTCTCGGCTTGGAAGCGGTAGCAAGAAAAATAGAGCAGGTTGTCGAATTTGAGCGATTCGCATAAAAGATAGTCGTTATCTGGAACAATCGTGATACTTAATGTTTTTCACGGAAGCCAAGATTATGCGAAGTTGTTTAGAGAGTCTCCATGTGGCGTATAGTATTGCACGGTATATTTCCTGTCGAGAAGAGCTTGAATGCTTAGAGATACTTCAGATTCACGCATAGTCCTTGCGTTTGATACTTCAACGGACATGCTTGCCTGCGCCGTAGCCCGATGGACACCTCTGAAATCGGGTGGCGCGGCTCTTGAGATTCTTGCCTCCGCAGACCATCTTTGTCGACGCCAGGCCAATGTTGAACTTGTGGGGTCAGTTCAAGAAGTACTTACCAAGGCCGATCTTGGTGTATCGGACGTTAATGCGGTGCTTGTAGGTCGAGGACCAGGCTCGTTTACGGGGGTGCGCATTGGTGTTGCAACCGCAAAAGGTATTGCCTGCGGGGCAGGACTTCCGCTCTTTGGTGCTTCCGCACTTGATGCAATGGCATGGTCTGCCTGGAAAAATGGCATTCGCGGCAAGCTGGCTGTTGCGGGGGACGCCATGCGCGGTGAGGTATATCCCGGTATATACCTGCTTGATGACGAAGGCGCACACCGTACGTTTCCCGCCGAGACGGTCCTCAAAGTAGATGCGGCGATTGCAGAGTGGGCGGCACGAGCCGATCACGCAGAGTTGACGCTTACCGGCAATGGTCTCAAAAAGTACCTGACTAAATTCGAGGAGGCTGGTTTCTCGACCTTTGCGCCGGAAGAGGTGTGGTATCCCTCGGGAGAGGGCCTACTTCGGTCTGCTGCGCTTGCCGAACATGAGCTTGGTAATGGAGATCCGGCACTTGTGCTCCCCATCTACACGCGTCTATCTGATGCGGAAGAAACCGAACGCAAGCGCCTTGGTCTCAAGGAACCTGCAACCGTTGCGCTGACCGGTGTCGATGACGTACTTGCCGATATTCACCTGCAATTTCGCCCGATGTCGGTCAATGATCTTAAAGGCGTGAGCAAGCTCGAGACGCTTACATATGCAGGAACGTCTCATACTCCGTGGAGCGAGAAGAGCTTTTATGAAGAACTGACACAGCCGGATCGAAGCTGGTGGCTTGCACACGACCGCGGAACTCCTGTGGGCTTTGCGGGCGGTCGCCTTGCCGGTGCTGAGTTTGAAATCGAAGAGGTGGTGGTTGACAGCCAAAGGCGTCGCGAGGGTATTGCGTCGAAGCTGGTGGAGCGTGTTGCCTATGATGCGCAAATGCTTGGGGCGCATACCGCGGTACTTGAAGTTGCCGAGAATAACGAGTCCGCCCAAAAGCTGTATGAGTACCTTGGCTTTGAGAAGGCAGGGATTCGTCCCGGATATTACGCACCGGATGTTGCGGCGCTTCTCATGAAGGCGGATTTACCGCTTACGACACAGACCGTTTTTGCCACGCGCAATCCGGAACCTCAAGCGTCCATCCGTCCGTGGCCGCTGGTGGCGGCAAAGCGCTCTGATAAAACCAAGGCTGCTCTCAGTGCGGCCGGCGATCTCGTGCTTGCCATTGAATCTTCCTGCGATGAGACTGCCATGGCAATTATCGACTCTCATGGTGTGATCTGTTCAAATGTCGTGGCAACACAGATTGATTTCCATGCACGTTTCGGAGGCGTTGTTCCCGAGATTGCCTCTCGCAAGCATACCGAGGCCATTGTGGGGCTGTTTGAGGAGACGCTTGCTCGTGCCGGAGAACATTTTGGCTGCGATACGCTTGTATCCTCGGATCTTTCGGCCATCGGTGTGACGGCGGGCCCAGGACTTGTCGGAGCCTTGGTAGTGGGAGTGGCGTTTGCAAAGGGTCTTTGCGTATCCACAAATCTACCGCTCATTGCGGTGCACCATCTTGAAGGGCATCTTTTGGCCAACCTGTTTGAGACGCCGGATCTTACGCCACCGTTTATTGCGAGTCTCGTTTCCGGTGGCAATACCATGCTGGTACATGTGCGTGCATGGGGAGAGTATGTCATTCTCGGAACCACCATTGATGACGCGGTGGGAGAGGCTTTTGACAAGGTGGCAAAGGCACTTGGCCTTGGATATCCGGGCGGTCCCGTTATCAGCAAACTTGCAGCACAGGGTAACCCCAAAGCCATCCGATTCCCCCGCGCCATGCTGCATAGTGGCGATTATTCGTTCTCACTTTCCGGACTGAAGACGGCAGTCATTACATATATTGAAGCCGAAAATCGCGTAGGAAGAGCAATCAACTTGCCGGATTTGGCGGCTTCGTTTGAACAAGCGGTTGTTGACGTGCAGGTTGCAAAGGCAGTGCGCGCGGTGGAAGAAACGGGTGTTCATGATTTCTGCGTCGGCGGCGGTGTGGCTGCAAACCCTGCACTTCGCGCGGCGTATAAGGAAGCCTTTGGCAAACGGGGAGTTCGCGTCACCGTGCCACCGATGTCAGTCTGCGGAGACAACGCCGCCATGATTGCGGTGGCGGCACTGAGGAGCTACCGAGCCCAGAACTTCTCGCCGCTGACGCTTGACGCTAATCCAAACGCGCCGTTGGGAGAATGGTCGTCAGTTGATGCTCCCGTAATTCCGAGCGGCATGTAAGATAAGGCAAAGTCCTGTTTTAGGGGAGTTGCGTGAGGACAAAATAAGTGGCACGCGGGCGAGAAGAACTTCACCAGATAGGGGAGAATATGCAAGACGGATTTGTAAAAGTAGCCGCCATAACACCAAAAGTACGCGTGGCTGACGTTACGTACAATGTGGAGTCCTGTCTCAGCTCAATCAAGAAGGTCTATGCTGAGCATGAGGCACGGGTAATAGTGCTTCCGGAGCTTTGCATTACGGGATATACCTGCGAAGATCTTTTTTGGCAAGACGAGCTTTTAGATGCGGCAGAGAGCGGGCTTGCATCCATTGCGCTACACACCTTTGATGTGGACGCGCTGGTTTTGGTGGGCCTTCCCGTGCGAGTGGCGTCAAAGCTCTATAATTGCGCTGCGGTGCTGTATGGCGGAGAAGTACTGGGACTTGTGCCTAAGCAAAACATTCCCATGTACAACGAGTTTTATGAAGGCCGCCATTTCACGGCTGGTTTTGAGGCCGTAACAAGTGTTGACTTTAGTATATTTGGCGAGATTCCCTTCGGAGCCAATCAGCTCTTTTCTTGTGAGTCGTTGCCGGAATTAGTGGTTGCCGCTGAGATTTGCGAGGATCTTTGGGTAGCTAATCCTCCTTCAGTTGCTCATGCCATGGCGGGAGCTACGCTTATATGTAACCTGAGTGCTTCACCTGCCATAGCCGGTAAGGCAGAATATCGCCGCAGTCTTGTCTCAAATCAATCCGCACGTCTTGTGTGCGGATACATGTATGCGGGTTCGGGTGAGGGAGAATCAACTACGGATTTGGTCTTCTCCGGACATAACCTTATATGTGAAAATGGCCATATATTGGCCGATACGGGTTGTTTTACGGACGGTGTTGCGGTGTCGGAAATTGACGTAGCCGCACTTGCCGCTGAACGCCGTCGTCTTTCGACATTCTTTGTTGCTCCGCGCCCGGAAGATGCCCAGCACATTGTTACCTACGTTGCGCTTGACTTTGAGGATATGACAAAGCTGACGCGGTTTGTCGATCCTCTCCCATTTGTGCCGGCAAACGATGACCGTCGAGCTGAGCGCTGCGAAGAAGTGCTGAGTATCCAGGCGCATGGCTTGGCTACCCGCCTTGCGCATACCGGCTCTCAGCGTGTTGTCATTGGTATCTCGGGGGGTCTCGACTCTACGCTTGCTCTTTTGGTAACGGTTCGTGCCTTTGATCGGCTTGGTCTTGATCGAGGAGGTATCGTTGCGGTTACCATGCCCGGCTTTGGCACTACGGACCGCACGTATACCAATGCGATCAGACTGGCTCGCACCCTTGGTGCCGAGCTGCGCGAAATTTCCATCACGGCTGCCGTTCGCCAGCATTTTATTGATATTGATCATGATGAAGCAAACCATGACGTGACGTATGAAAACGCTCAGGCTCGCGAGCGCACTCAGATACTTATGGACATTGCCAACCAGGTACGCGGTATGGTTATTGGCACGGGTGACTTGTCTGAGCTGGCACTTGGATGGGCCACCTACAATGGCGATCAGATGTCTATGTATGGCGTAAATGCATCGGTGCCCAAGACGCTTGTGCGCCATCTTGTTCGCTATTGCGCCGATTCATATATGCAGACCGATGAAAAAGATGCGGCAGATATTTTGTATGACGTTTTGGATACGCCGGTCAGCCCCGAGCTCCTTCCTGCAAACGCAGACGGTTCGATTGACCAAAAAACCGAAGATCTTGTGGGTCCTTATGAGCTTCACGATTTCTTCCTGTATCACGTACTCCGCCACGGCTCAAGCCCGCACAAAGTATTCCGTCTTGCCTGTTATGCGTTTGGAGCAGGCACTTCCGGCGAGAAGTACTCCAAGGAAGCCATTCTTGCCTGGCTCAAGGTGTTTTATCGTCGGTTCTTTGCACAGCAGTTCAAGCGTAGCGCCATGCCGGACGGACCAAAAGTGGGCTCCGTGGCGCTTTCACCGCGCGGTGATCTTCGGATGCCATCAGATGCCTCCAGCGCGCTCTGGCTTTCTGATCTGGAAGCGCTTGAGGACGATGTCGATTGTTAAAAATACCTGAATTATGAAAAAGATAAGCCCGGACCGTTGAAAGTCCGGGCTTATCGTAGCGCTCAAGAGGTTACGCAAATTCAATTTTTCCCGTAGAAACGTCCATTGATTTGACGATGGCCAAAGAGCATACGTCGTATCCGGACTCGCGCATGCGTTTGCCTCCGGACTGAAACCCTTCTCGATGGCTATGCCGATGCCTTCAACGACCGCATCCGCCTGACGACAGATCTCAATGAGACCGTCAAGCGCCGCTCCGTTGGCGAGAAAATCGTCGATAAGCAGCACATGCTCACCCGGCTGCAGGAATCGCTTTGCAATGATGACGGTGTTGTCATTGCCGTGCGTATAGCTGTGGACGCGGGCAGTATATTGGTCTCCGTCCAGATTAATTGATTGGGCCTTGCGCGCAAACACAACCGGCACGCCACCAAAGGAAAGCGCAGCCACACAAGATATTCCGATACCCGAGGCTGCAACCGTCAGAATCTTATCGATTTTCTTGTCTGCAAAATGTTGAGCCCATGCGTCGCCCATATGTTGATAGAGAGTGACATCGCACTGATGATTCAAAAAGCTGTCTACTTTCAGGACGTTACCTTCCCGGACAATCCCTTCAGCGATGATTCTCTCTTTGAGCTCCTGCATGAGTCCTCACTTCTTATTGACGGTAGAGTTGTCAGTCATGTGCAGGCCTTTATTGTACGCAAAACTTCGTCGTCATGCACTTTATATATGAATACAATCCCTATGTGATGTACCCATAGAAAATCTAAGTGCTGTCAGTAAGATTTTTTACTATCGAGTCGTATATTTTTCTACCAATGTGGGGAATACTTCATAACGTTGGAAAGAGCGGCGCCCATATCAAGGAGGAGCCGCAACACGGGTACGGACACATACGTTTACGTACGCCCTTATAAGGAGGTTTTACACAATGACATTGAAGCCGCTTGGAGATCGAGTTTTGGTTAAGCCTGCTCCTAAGGAAGAGAAGACTTCCACTGGTCTGTATATTGCATCTGCCGCACAGGAAAAGCCACAGCGCGGTGAGGTTTTGGCTGTTGGTGCTGGTAAGTATGACCAGGACGGCAAGCGCATTGCTCTTGATGTTAAGGTTGGCGATCAGGTCTTTTATGGCAAGTTTGGTGGCACCGAGGTAAAGGTCGATGGCGAGGAGCTCTTGCTTCTTCGTGCCGATGACATTTACGCAATTGTCGAGGACTAACGTTTTGCAAGAAACGCTTTATGCGTGAGATTTTCTCGCTGTGTACTTCCTATACGTATTTATTTGGAGGAATAGAAAATGGCAAAAGATATTGCATTTGGTACCGATGCTCGCGCCAAGCTTGCCAAAGGCGTAAACACCTTGGCTGACGCAGTAACCACAACGCTTGGACCTAAGGGTCGCTATGTTGCCCTGCAGCGTTCATACGGCGCTCCTACCATTACCAACGATGGCGTTTCCGTTGCCAAGGAAATTGAGCTTTCTGACCCCGTGGAGAACATGGGTGCTCAGCTGGTGAAGGAAGTCGCGACAAAGACCAACGATACCGTCGGTGACGGTACAACCACCGCAACTTTGCTTGCACAGGTTATTGTCAACGAGGGCCTTCGTAACGTTGCGGCGGGCGCTAACCCCATTGCCATCCGCCGTGGTATCGATAAAGCCGTTGATGCCGTTGTTAATCAGATGAAGAAGGGCGCTCAGGACGTTTCCACCAAGCAGCAGATTGCTTCCGTAGGCACCATTTCTGCCGGTGATCCTACGGTCGGCGCTAAGATTTCCGATGCTATGGACGTTGTCGGTAAAGACGGTGTCATCACTGTTGAGGAGTCTCAGACCTTTGGTATTGATATTGATACCGTTGAGGGTATGCAGTTTGACAAGGGCTATGTCTCTCCATACTTTGCTACCAACAATGAGACACTGACAGCCGAGCTTGAGAATCCCTACATTCTGATGACTGATCAGAAGATTTCCAACATTCAAGACATTCTTCCCGTGCTTGAGGCCGTTCAGAAGCAGGGTGCACCACTGCTTATCATTGCTGAGGATGTTGATGGCGAGGCTCTGACCACGCTTATCCTGAACAAGCTCCGCGGCGTTCTTAACGTGTGCGCCATTAAGGCACCCGGCTATGGCGATCGCCGTAAGCGTATGCTTGAGGACATTGCAATCCTTACCGGTGGTCAGGCCATCATGAATGAGCTTGGTTACAACCTCTCCGAGGTTACCGCAGAGATGCTCGGTCGCGCCAAGTCTGTCAAGGTTACCAAGGACAACACCACTATCGTTGACGGCAATGGCACCAAAGAAGCCATCAATGACCGCATCAACCAGATCAAGGGTGAGATTGAAAACACCACCTCTGACTTTGACCGTGAGAAGCTCCAGGAGCGTCTGGCAAAGCTGGCCGGCGGCGTGGCAGTCATCAAGGTTGGTGCGGCTACCGAGGTTGAGCTCAAGGAGATCAAGCACCGCATTGAGGATGCACTTCAGGCAACCCGTGCGGCTGTTGAAGAGGGCATCGTTGCCGGCGGCGGCGTTGCGTTCCTCGCAGCTTCCTCCGTACTCGACGGCGTTGAGACCGTTGACGCAGACGAGAAGATCGGTGTCGAAATCATCCGCAAGGCACTTGAGGCTCCGGTCCGCACCATTGCAAACAATGCTGGCTTTGAGGGCAGCGTAGTTGTCGAGAAGATCAAGGCACTCCCTGCAGGCCAGGGTCTTGATTCCGCATCCGGCAAGTATGGCGATATGATTGAGATGGGTGTTCTTGACCCGGTTAAGGTTACCCGCACCACGCTTCAGAACGCGGCATCCGTTGCGTCGTTGATTCTTATCACCGAGGCAACCGTAACCGACCAGCCAAAGGATACTACCATCGAGGAGGCTATCACTCACGCAGCCGCTGCAGGCGGCCAGGGTGGCGGCATGTACTAAACTCGTTCGGGTAAGACCGATTTGTGTAAAGCCGGGTCCTTACGGGCTCGGCTTTTTGCGTGACATATGTCGTGGTGCGCATCGTTGTATACACCGGTGGCACCGATTTACGCCGATAATGACATGTGTTTGGCGAGAAGACCTCTGTTCCACGTACTTCTCGCCACATGATTGGTTACAATGTTAAACCGCAGTGGTGGCCGATGCGGCAAAGATGCAAAACGTGTCCGAGAGGCATGTCGGAGGGGAGGGGCGCATGGCCGAGAAGCACGATTTTCTTGATGATTTGATTGACATTCAGAGCGATTGGCAGGCGCTGTCAAATCCCCTGGATGCGTTGATGGGCAGCCTTGGCGGCAATGACGCTGAGAATAAGCCCTACGATCCCGCCGATTATAAGGAGCAACCGTGGGCCAATCCCAATCGTTGTCTGCAGTGTGCTTCCGGCAGCGCTGAGGTGTGTCGTCGGTGTCAAGAGGTATGTCCCGTTGATGCCATTGATATCCATAACCAGACCGTATCCATAGCAGAGCATTGCATCCAGTGTGGTCTGTGCGATTCGGTTTGTCCAACGGAAGTATTCAACACACGCCGTCATACACCACGCAAGCTCTACGATCAGGTGGCTCGTGCGGCGTCGGCATATAACAAAGCGTACATTACCTGTACACGTGCGCTGGGGCGAAAGCCCTTAGGCAATGAGATTTGTCTGCCCTGTGTGGGTGCGATATCCCGAGATACTTGGTTTGCCATCCTGACGGATTTTGATAACGTATCCGTTTATCTACCGTTTGGCGTATGCGACAAGTGCCGCACCACTACCGGAGAGAAAACCTACTGTGATCACATTGCTTCTGCAGAGACATGGACAGGTGCAAGCGTTGGTTTTGAGTCAGATGAGGCGGCGCTTGATCACGATCTGACGCGCGCGTATAAACGCAGCCAATTTCTCAGTAGCTCCGTCAATGCGGCCGAGCGGCTTGTCATGCGCTCGACGCCATTGTTGGCAGGAGCACAGGCGGTTGCCAATCGTATCAACACGCATGCCCGTGCACTGGATAAATTGCAGAATCAGCTTGATGAGTCCATCGGCATTCGCACAACCAATAATCGTCAAGCCATGTTGACGCAGAATCGCCGTCTTATGATGGGAGCGCTTCAGCATGATGAGGGGCTGGCTGATTTTGTAAAGCTTGAAGCTCCAATGTGGGATTCAACGCGCTGCACCTTATGCGGTGAGTGCGAGAAGACCTGTACGATGCATGCCATTGACATTGATGAACGTGGCAATTTGATGATTCGACAACAGTTTTGTACAAACTGCGAGGCTTGCGTGCGTGTCTGTCCTGAGGTCGGTGCGCTTGTCATGCAGTCCATGGATATTACACAGCTTGTCGTGCACGATCGTCAGGCAGAGGAAGCCGAGCGTATGCGCATTCGGGCGCGAGAGCGTGCAGAGCGTCTGCTTGAAACCGGAAAAAAGCAGCTGGGTGATCTTGTGGAATCACTTGAAGAAACTCCGAAAGATAAGGATTAACATGTCGCTTTCCATTGGTATTGTGGGTCTCCCAAATGTAGGTAAGTCTACCCTGTTTACTGCGCTGACCCGTAAGGGCGGTCTTGCCGCCAATTATCCGTTTGCGACTATTGATCCAAATGTGGGAATTGTTGACGTACCTGACGCGCGCTTACAAAAGCTTGCTGGCATCGTTCATCCTGGACGTATTGTTCCCGCTACCGTTGAGTTTGTAGATATTGCCGGTTTGGTGAAAGGTGCAAATGAGGGAGAAGGTTTGGGCAATCAGTTTCTCGCCAACATTCGCCAAACCGACGCCATCTGTGAGGTAGTCCGTTACTTCTCCGATCCCGATGTCGTACACGTTGAAGGCCGAGTGGATCCCGATCAAGACGTTGATATTATCCAGACAGAACTTATCTTGGCTGATCTGGGTACATTGGAGCGAGCACTTCCTAAGTTGGAGAAAGAGGCTAAGCGCGACAAGGACTTACAACCTCGTCTTTCGGTGGCAAAGCGTCTGCAAGAGTGGCTGAATGAAGGCAAGCGTGCTGCCGATATGGAGATGACCGACGATGAGCGCGCAGCGGCCCACGATCTCTTTTTGCTTACGATGAAGCCCATCTTATACGTGGCAAACGTAGATGAAGACGCGCTCTCAAAGCCAGCGCCGCTCGTGGGCGGTGTAGAGGCGATTCCCGTGTGCGCCGAAGTTGAGGCAGAACTTGCAGAGCTTGATCCCAAGGAGGCTGCCGAGTACCTGGAGTCTCTCGGCCTTGAACGCTCGGGCCTTGCCACGCTTGCACAGGCTGCGTACAAACTTCTGGGCCTTCAGAGTTACTTTACTGCCGGTGAAATGGAAGTGAAAGCGTGGACCGTGCGCATCGGAGCAAAGGCTCCTGAAGCGGCGGGCGTTATCCATTCGGACTTTGAGCGTGGTTTTATTAAAGCTGAGGTTGCAAGTTATACGGATTATGTTGAGCTTGGCGGAGAAGCCGGATGTAAGGCTGCCGGAAAGCTTCGCATGGAGGGCAAAGAATACGTCGTCCAAGATGGCGACGTTATGCATTTCCGATTTAACATATAATGCACGCAGATTTTATAGTTTTGGCTACTGGATGAAGCGGTTTCCGGTAATCATCGAGTAGATACCGCCAACAAGAAGAATTGCCCACAAAAGGAGCCAAATAGGTTTTACCCTGATTGTCCAGCCTTTCTTTAAGGCAAGGGCGATGTAGATGGACTGCAGAACCAAGATGACTCCGGCAAGGATGGTAATGATCGGTGTCATATCAAGATTGCTCATATTTTGGTACTCCTTTACGTTATCTGTTCTGCTCCGAGAATAACGGTGATATCCACGTCAGTGGGATACGAACCGTCATTTGGTTTGATGGCGCTCGTGGGAATATTCAGTGTCTTCGCTACACCGTATGCCTTTGCGCGACCTTCTTTCGTGCCGTCGTAAATAATACTGGAAGAATCAAGATTTTCGTCTGAATTTTCGGCAAATGCATTATATCCCGCGGTTTTAAGAGCCGCTGCTTTTTGTGCCGCGAGGCCTTGCTTGTCGGTGCCATTCATAACGGCAACGTCACCGGTGTAGTCGGGCTTAATGGAGGACTCTGCGGTGGGATCGCCTGCAACGGTTCCGGTAACGCCGGTTGTTTCATCGGTGTTTGCATCTTCAAGGGGAGGCAGGCCCTTCTCCACACGGCTGAGCATCGTGCGCCAGGCGTCCTTGTCGACTATTTCATACCACACGCCGTCAATGAGCTGAGATTCTGTGGGAGTACGTCCCGAATACATGTCCTCTGTGGTGTTGATGCCGCGGAACTGGAGGGCAAGCCCCACAATATCGGTGACACTCATATCGGTGGTAACGCTGTCGGCAATCTGCGATACCGCAGAAGCCATAGCAGCGGGGTCAAGCTTCAGAACCTTTTTCGCGATGGCCATGAGAATCATACGCTGGTTGGCTGCGCGATAAAAATCTCCTCCGCCATAGTCGTCGTACGCATGGCGGCTGCGGCTGAGTCCGAGCGCCTGTTCACCGTTTAAGGTCTGCTCACCGGCGGGGAGGTCAATCCCGGCGTACTGTACGTCTTTTACCGGTTGTGGAAGGTTAACGTCAACGCCGCCGATGGAATCGACAATCTTTGTAAAGGATTCAAAGTCAACTTCGGCATAATGCGAGATATTGACGTTGGCGAATTTGGAAACCACTTTCACCATGTTCGCTGCACCACCCAGTGAATAGGCAGCGTTTATTTTCTGCTTGCCATCGGCTCCCATGTCAACCATGGTATCTCGGGGGATGGAAATGAGAGTGATCTTTTTATTCTTGGGGTCAACTCGCGCCAAGATAATGGTGTCTGCGCGAAAGTTTGAGGTGTCGCTGCCCCAATTTTCGGACCTGTCTTCGTCCTTGTCGACACCTAAGAGAAGCATATAAAACGGGTCGGAATCTTTTGCCTTAACCAGTGCGCTTTGGAGGTTGGCATCCAAGCCACTACGGAGCTTGGCATTTGTATCAAAAAGCCACCACAGAGCCACGGCGCTTGCCGCAATTAACAGGGTTGCAAAGATACCGAAAAAGATCTTAAGCTTGCGGTGTCTTTTTGATCCGCGTCTTTTTTGAGCGTAGGCACTCACGCCTTCGGCCCGGCTTTTTGCATGCTGAGCAACGCCAATTCGTGCATGGCGGGTATGTGTGGGTTCTGAAGACGGTGCGGCGTAGGCGCGTCGTACCGTATGAGGCTCCAAGTCTTCAGCACTTCTCGCTTTCCAACCGCTTTGTGCGTTGGTGTTGCCAATTAAAGGCTCGCGAGTAAACGGGGAATCAAAGGTGCCCTGGGCCTCACGAGCAGAAGCGACGTTTGCTTGCCTCGCATTGCCGAGTGTTTGCGGAGTCGTCGATGGCTCAGCCCTGGTAAAAGCATCCATATCAGCGTGGTTGGCATGTATACCAGCCGCGTCCTCATCGAAGTCGCGCATGTGTTTGGACTTCTTTGAAAACCACTTGGCCACGGGGACTCCTTTGCGTGTAGTGTTCATTTTGCCCGATGGTTGGCCTATCACTATACGCCAAACTGTCGAAAAATCATATGCAGAGACGTTTTCTTGTGAGGAATATCGTGCAGGAAATGTATCATGGAAAGGCACAACAAGTTGCCAGTGCAGGGATTACGCTGGCTAGAAGCCCGGCGTTGCCGGAGAAGCGGAGATTTCATGAATGAGGCAAGGCCCCAGCAGTTTGTTGCCGTGCTTGATTTTGGTGCCCAGTATGGGCAATTGATTGCGCGTCGTGTGCGTGATTTACACGTGTACTCCGAGATTGTTCCGTGTGACATTTCTGCCGATGAATTGGGTGCCATGAAGCCATCGGCATTGATTTTGTCCGGAGGTCCTGCTTCTGTCTATGCCGAGGATGCCCCGCATATCGATCCGAACGTGCTGGCACTTGGCGTTCCGGTCTTTGGTTTTTGCTATGGACATCAGATCATTGCGGCAACGTTAGGTGGAGAGGTTGGACACACCGAGAAGGGCGAGTATGGCCCGGCGCGTCTGTCGCTTAACGAGGCCGGTTCACGCAGCAAGATCTTTGACCGTACTCCTGACAAGCAGACCGTGTGGATGAGCCATCGCGATGCGGTTTCGTCTGTGCCCGAGGGCTTTATCGTAACCGCTTCCACCGACGTTTGTCCCGTGGCAGCCATGGAGGATCCTGCGCGCCGGCTGTATACCACGCAATTTCACCCTGAGGTCAATCACACCGAGTTTGGCTCCCAGATGCTTTCCAACTTCCTCTTTGATATCTGCGGCCTTGAGCCGACGTGGACCATGGACAACATCATTGAGCAGAAGGTGGCAGAGATTCGTCAGAAGGTTGGCGACGGTCGCGTCATTTTGGCGCTTTCGGGTGGTGTTGACTCTTCCGTTGTTGCGGCTCTTGTCCACCGCGCCATCGGCGATCAGCTGACCTGTGTTTTTGTGAACCACGGTATGCTCCGTAAGGGTGAGCCGGAGATGGTTGAGCAGGTCTTCCGCACGCAGTTCAACGTGCCGCTGGTGCACGTGCACGCAGAGGAGCGCTATGCAAAGCTGCTTGCCGGAGTGACTGAGCCGGAGCAGAAACGGCGACTTATTGGCACTGAGTTTTGGAAGGTCTTCTTTGAGGAGGCTCAGAAGCTGGACGGCGTTCAGTTCTTGGCGCAGGGGACCATTTACCCTGACATTATTGAATCCGGTGCTCGCAAGACGGGCGGCAAGGCTTCGACCATTAAGAGCCACCACAACCTGATTCCATTCCCCGAAGGCGTTCACTTTGATTTGATTGAACCTCTCGATCACTTCTTCAAGGACGAGGTTCGTGAGCTGGGCGTGTCTCTTGGCTTGCCGGAGAACCTTGTATACAGGCAACCATTCCCAGGTCCCGGTCTTGCCATTCGCATTATCGGCGAGGTAACGCCTGAGAAACTGGAGATCTTGCGAAATGCCGATGCCATTGTGCGAGAAGAGATCGATGCCTACAATGCGCGCCTGTTCAAAGAAACGGGCGAGCGTAACTCCGCACATAGCGTCTGGCAGTACTTTGCCGTGCTACCCGACATTAAGTCCGTTGGCGTTATGGGCGATGAGCGCACGTATGCTCGTCCGGTGATTCTGCGTGCGGTTGAGTCGAGTGACGCCATGACCGCGGACTGGGCAAAGCTTCCTTATGAGTTGCTGACCCGCATTTCTTCCCGCATTGTCAGCGAGGTTGCTGGTGTTAACCGTGTAGCGTACGACATCACTCCAAAGCCACCTGCGACCATTGAGTGGGAATAAAGCGAAAAATCATAAAAATGGCTTGAAATAAGGCTTTTGAGTCTATTGAAATTGGCAACTGGGACAAAATTGGGTAAATATTTTAAAAAGAATAATCTCAGTAATTGTTCAAAGTGGCTTTACAAATGAATATAAAAAATTAGACCGAAGCGTGGGCTTCGGTCTTTTTGTCTCTATTTGGAAATGGGTATTTCAGGCAAATTTTGTTTAAATAAATTATGAATTTGCTGCTATGTTATCTATAAATCAATTTTAAGCTGTCGACTTATATGGGCGACCATTTCTCCAAAATATAGCCTTGTTTTTTTTAGCATATTCTTTTTCTACTTTTAAATCCGACTTATGGTGAATATAAATGAATTTCAGTTCAAAATATTCTTTTGCAATATATGAGTACAAGTATTCTTGTGTTTGCCCTTTTTTGTACTTGAAATTATATGCATTTTTAAACTGATTAATGTATGGCTCTGTACCATCATTCCTAAAGGGAAGATAATGCAGGCATCCTAAATCATACAATATTTCTTTACCAACATCTTTACATTTTCCTACATTTAGGCATTCCCAATTGTCTTCATCTTTTTTTCTGCCGTACAAAGCCCAAACGCCTTCTTGCTCTATATATTGAGCAATGGAATTTATTGTAATTATTTTGTCTTTTTGTTCTATTATTACTTGGTCTACCATAAATTTCCAACCTGTCACTTAACATTTTTTATTTGTTGCATAAAAATTTTCATGCTCATAATCCTATATCATGCACGTGCGCACGAAGGCGGAGAAGCTCATGCCCCGGAGGGCCGCCTCCTCTTTCGCAGCGTCGCGCAGGGTGTCGGGGATACGCAGGGTTACGGAGACCTGGACGCCGTTCACCAGTAAGCTTCTGATCTCGGTCTCGTCGGGGTTGCTCTTGATGAGCTCCTTGTAGCTGTCGAGCATTTGCGCCTCTATCCCTCGAAATGCAATACAAATGCGTTTTCAGCATTATAACGCAGCGGTACGCCGTGGCACTGGGAATGCGAGGACAGCCGATGTCCAGGCTTTATATGAGCGTGGACGGCGAGGGGAGCCCCGATTGGGCTTAGATGGCCGCTTTCGTTTGGGTTCTTATCTCTCGTTTTCGCGAGGTTTGGTGTTTGCCCGCTCCTCCTCATAGAGCCTTGTTCTGCGCCTTCAGGATGTGCGCGGCGTTCCCGATGCGCTCGGCACACCTCTGGCTTATCGACCTTAGGGCCAGGATCCCCTCGACGTCGAGCGGGTCCAGCTGATCGGCGTGCGCCAGGGACTCAAGCAGCTGGTCCAGGCCTCTCGCCAGTCTTCCAGCATCTGCTACAGCGTCGAGCAGCTCACAACGCTCGTCTTTTTCGTTGATGCCCGAGGTGGTTACCGAAAGAGGAATCGTTTCGACCTGCACGTGCAATGAGGACATGTGTTGCTATGGCTGCTTTTGCAACTACTACAAGCAAACCGAACAACATGAGCTTTCTCAAGAAAGAGCGAAGGGGATTCTCGAGTATCTGTTCTAGCTTGCTAAGGGAGGGTTCTGTGGGGATTCTCTACCCTGCCCTCCCTTGACATATAATGACCATGTGGTCATTAGCTCCTGCAAGCAGTTTGTCGTGACCCACTGTGACCTACGAAAGAGTCTCGGATGACCCGAAAAACCGTGACCTAAATTTGACCTCATGGATTTGATGCAATTTTTGAGACTGGGTGTAAATAGGACAAACCGGAACAAACTTCGGCAAACCGGAACAAACTGGAGATAGTTTCTAACCATTGAGTGGGAATAAGGTCCAGCAGAGATTTTTTCTAGTTATAGTTTTAAATTAGCTCCTCGCTTACGATGCGAGGTGTTTTTTATTATCTTGCCTGGTGATCCCATCATAACGCATTCCAGAAAGCGGATGTCCTGACAACAGGGACGTATCTTGTCAATGGCATCTGGCTGTTTCTTCTTACGCTGGTGCCGTTCGGAACAGGCATGCTTGGCAGATATCCGGATTCGAGGCTGGCGGCGGTCATTTATATCGGCATCGTTTTTCTGTGGACTTTCAGCTTTCAGTTTCTGGACGCCTCCATCACAAGGAACAATCCTTCGGCGCAGAAAGATGAAGTCATGTATCCGGTTGCCAGAGCGATTTTGTTCGGCGGGTTTGCACTGGCCTTTCTTTCCGTGGCAATCCATCCATCCGCTTCGCTGGTTGTTCTCGCCATATCAAATGCCGTGATGATTATCCATATTTTGAGGGAGAAGAGAAGATGCGTCTGAGTGGATTCGTGCTTAGACGGTATGGTTATTCTGTTGAATAGGTATTTTGTCCGGGAATAAAGCGGTTACTATTCGTTGAAAAAGTTGTGTTTTCAGCAAATCGGATAAGCAACACTATTCGAAGGCAATTGCTCAATCGCCCAATAACAATAATGATAAAGGTGACTGACAGGATGAATGATAGTGACTGTAAAAGTGATCGATTTCGGCACTTAGGGATGAGTACATTTTGAGTGCGATATTAAATATTGTGACAAAAATTGGCGAAAACCCAATGAAAAGTAGCTATATCGATACATGTATTACGCGACTTTCTTTACCTAACCTTGAGTGGGAGTAACGATAAACCCTACTTAAGGCACTAATTATCACAAATTACTAAATATTGGTGTCGTAAACGCTTTCAACGCCGATGGCGGCTTCTCGATTTTCATAACGGGCTCCAACTCCTATCTCCTTTCTGGAGAACTTATGACCAAGCTCACCGGGCGCTACGTCGAGTTCGAGATGTTCACTTTGTTATTCAGCGAATTTCTGACCATGAAGGAGTTTCTGGGCGTCGAGACAAAGGACGACCGGGCTGAATTCGAGGAATACCTTCGCTATAATGGCTTTCCCCGCTCCCTTGAGTATGATGACGTCGAGGCGAAGGCCCGCTACATCGAAGACGTCGTGGGACAGATCATTGAGAAGGACATCCGGTCCCAGAACAAGATACGAAACGTTGAAGCCTTCGAGCGCGTCATGACTTACGTCATCAACAACTACGGCGCGCCGACGAGCCTCACCAACCTTGTCGACCACTTGAGGAACGTCGAGAAGATCGCCGTCGAGCGAAGGACCGTGTCGGCGTACATCCAGATGCTCGTCGACGCGAAGATCCTCTACAGATGCCAGCGCTTCGACCTGAAATCGAGGAAGTCCCTCAGGGGGGGGGAGGAAAAGTACTACCTTGCCGACCCCGGTATCTACTTTGCCCGGAACGTCGATGTGCGCCTGAACTACGGGTCCTCTCTGGAGAACGTGCTCTATGTCTATCTCAGGTTCCGGGGGTACAGGCTCTCGGTCGGGCGAATCGGCAAGCTGGAATGCGACTTCATCACCGGGAAGTATGACCTCTACGCCTACATCCAGGTGTCCATGACGATTGCGGACTGCGATGTGGAGGAGCGTGAGTACAGGCTGTTCGGCCACATCAAAGGCGGGTATCCGCGCTACCTCTTCACGTTGGACCCACTCTTGCAGAAGCGCGAGGGCGTGAGACATCTCAATATGATCGACTTTATGAAAGATTACGAGGACCTACATGAGTAGGACTGTCCTAAGACTCGACCATGACTCATTGTTCAGTCTCTATTTGTAAGAACCGCTCTCGAATTCTCCGCCGTCATCAGCCTCGGCTCAATTGGAGAGCGACCCGAGGCCGTATCCAGGTTTCACGGTGACGGCGGTGCAGGTGGCTTCCTTCGACCAGAAGGGTGTGTCCGGCCTCGGATTTTCGCGCTTCGGATAATCAGGCGTGGTAATTGTTCCCCTCTGTCCGCTGCGGCAATCGCTGCGAGCAGAGCTTCATTTGTCAACCAAACTGGGGCAGATTCAGATTCAGTTTCAGAAGGCGCGATGTCGTCGCGTTCGTCCAACCGGGCGTCTCATAGTCGGCCTCTGGGATCTCCAGCGGTGCACTGCCGAGAAGCCTCCCTCCGCCCTGAAACGTTGCTTCATGCTGTCAACCATAAGCGTATATACAGCTCAGAGCGGGACTGGCCGCCCATTATGACCCTTCGATTAAGGTTTGATTATCCCCGCATATCTCGGGAAAAGGCGATATGGAAGGCGATGCTGCTACCCATAGGTGTTATATTCGTAACTGTAGCCTGTATTGCGTAGTATTGGAAAAGGCTGGTCACATGGACTCAGACAGCAGCAACTCCCTCAAGCAATTCCTCGACCTGATTCCGAGGAAAGTAGATAGCTCCGCTGCTTCGGACATGGCCTCATACCCCGGTGCATGGGGTTTGGAGGTGATGGGAAAGCGTGGACAGACCGAAGAGATGCTTCGTAAGGCCATTGAGTTCGAATACGACATGAATGACTGGCGCCAACGCTGCGCCTCCCGATTTCATGTCCTCAAGTTCGCCTCGAAACGCGCGATGACGTACGATTTGTGCCTAGAGGCATGCGAGAGGGACGCGTACAATCTCCCCTATGTTCCGGAGAAGTACCTTGATGACGCGATGTTCCTTGCTGCGATGTCGAACGAGGGTGAGACGCTCTGGCGCGTGCCAGAGGAGCGTCGTTCGTATGACATCTGCATGGCAGCTGTCTCGAGTAATGGGCGGGCCCTCCAATATGTGCCAGCCCGCATCGCCGACTATGACCTCTGCAAGGCAGCGGTCAGCAACGACAACCGTGTGAATGACGGGAGAGATCCCGCCCTCGCATATGTTCCTAACAAATTTCTGAAAGGTAATGTCGGCCGAGAGCTCTGCGAGTTGGCCGTACAGAAAAACGGTGCCGCCATCTCCAGCGTGCCGCCTGAACTTATGAGTTGTGAGCTCGCTAAGTCAGCGATATGTCATCCCGTTGAGGCGCTTCTGAAAGGAGTTCCGCCAACGAGTGACGATTGTTTAAGATTCCGTCCTTGGCAATTGTCCTGGCCAATTAGCCGTGTTCCGGATGCCTTCATGTCCCGGGAGCTTGCGGACCTGTCCGTATCTCTATTTCCTGCGAGCATTTCGGGGGTGCGTGACGCCTTCGTCGACATTGAGGCGTGTATCAAGTTGATTTCGGAGAATTGGAAGTACTACGGTCTCATAGCATCTCCGACGAATGAGAACCGTCGGCTCGTCAAGACGGCGCTCAAGTCGTCTCCGCTCGCTCTGCAGTACGTTCCGAAGCATCTCCGCACAAAGAAGATGTGCCTCCAGGCAAAAAGGCTCGGGGGCGACGATGTGAGTTTCGATTGGTTTCCGGAGGAAGTCAAAAGGGAGCTTATAAGTTCGGCAAAGCCACGGGACAATACCAAGCTGCAAGTGGCTACCGAGCTGCAAATCCCGAGAATGACCGCACCTGACGGCTCCATCGTGAGAAGCAGCGAATCCCCGGAACTGATGGTGAGGGACGAGCCAGACGAATCCTCACTACACGTTTACTACGTCACCGACCTCCATCTTGAACACCAACTAAGGCTAAGTGGCAAGACTCTCTCCAAGGTAGAGCCGATGATCGAAGAGAAGGTCGCCGAGTTGGTCAGCTCTCTCGACGATACCGTTGACGGTTTCGGAACCGAGAGAGGCATAGGATCCTCGCAAAAAGTTAACTATGGGCGGGGAGTCGCGCTCGTCGGCGGGGACGTCGCGGATGGTTTGGAGCTGACTACCCTTTTCTATAGCGCGTTAAGCCGCGGGCTGCCCCGTATGATCAAAATAGGAGTTCTGGGAAATCACGAGCTGTGGGATCTCGGCGTCGACGGGAAGAAGAGGAATCGACCGCTTGACGACGTTACAGCCAGCTACCGTGACAGGCTCAAGGAGCTCGGCGTCTATCTGCTCGACAACAGCCTTCTCATTTTTCATAGGGGTGTCGCCCTCAGGCATATACGCGAAGGGATCCTCCTCAAGACCGACGATGCAGAGCTCACGGAGGTCTGCCGCGAGTCCACGCTCCTCGTGCTCGGGGGAACAGGATTTTCTGCGCTGAACCCGACGTTCAACGCTGAGGTCGGGGACATCTACCGTGGTACGCTCAACTATGACGAGGACGCGAGACGAGTGGAATGCTTCCGGACGGTCTACGAGAAGGTGCTGCGGTGTGTCGGCGACCGTCGCGTTATTGTGCTCACCCACAATCCTGTGCACGACTGGTCGAATGCCGCCCTCAATCCCGACTGGGTTTACGTGAACGGGCACACTCACCAGAACGTCATCCTGCGCAAGGATGACGGTACGACGGTGCTCTCAAACAACCAGGTTGGCTACAAGCCTTGCGAGTGGTGCTTCGACGAGCTGATCGTCCGCGGTAGATACGACCCATTCGAGGGATGGCTTGACGGCATCTACGAGATAACAACCGTGCAATATCAGGACTTCAACCGTGGCCGCGGGATATCGATGGAGCCTTTCAAGCGCAAGGGGACCATCTGGATGCTCAAGCGCGAGGGAACGTACATGTTCGTGTTCTCAAGCGGTGCGAACCTGAATCTCCTGGTCGGGGGCCGCCTTAATCGCCTTGATCATCCGAAGGAGTACTATTACGAGAACATGTCTCGTTATGCCAATGGCGTCCGGAACGCGTTCGCGCCGTACAGGCGAGCCCTTGATGCCATATCAAAGGAAGTCCGAGCCGTAGGGGGCTACGGTGATATCCATGGCTGTATTGTTGACGTGGACTTCTGGAACCACGTATACCTGAATCCGTATGATGGAAGGGTGTCCTATTACTATGCGGAATCTACTGTCGAGCGAAAGGTCTTCAAGACCTTTCGGGCGCTTCTCAAGTCATCTCCGATGCGCCCCATGCATCCGGATGGCACCTATCTGCTTGGACGTTTCGATAAAGCCAGAAAGGGCGATGATCTTCCGATACTCTCAAAGAGAGCGATGCCCCCGGCGTCCGTGCCCGATGTGGTTCTCGATACTGACACTAAGATGTATGACCCGTCACGTATCATGAGGTCGATACAGTACGTCTTTGACCAAGATGTTATCCGCATCTGGCGTGACGCGGTGTTGGACTATGCTGGCAAGACTGTCACGCTTCCTGTCGGCGGATCTATCGGCGGGCTGGAAGATAGCTCTTCGTCGTAGCCCCGATTACCCCTCCCGTGGGTACCTAGCGCTCGGGGCCGAATGGGGTGCAAGACATATAGTCGTGCTCATTGATGGCATGGGACTTCAGGGCGTCGAGCGCTCGGGACGAACGCTTGCGCATTACACGGAGCATTCTATGGAGTGACGACGAGGTCGTCATAGGGAGGCGACCATAGTACTCTTCAGCGTGTGATGGCGAGGAGCTCTACCTGCCGTGTAGTGTTCTGTTCCTATGTAGTCAGCGTCGTGCCGCAGCGGTGTGTTTTCGCAGGTGACAGTTGGCATTCTTTGCTCGAGGTCTGTTACTCGCAGTTCGGGGTGCGCGCTGCACCGTTCCAGCCGTTTCGGAACATGTAGTCAGTTGCACACAACATAACTGTGTTTCCGCTGGTCAGACAAATCACTCTTCGGCCGTTCGAAAATACTCTCCCCAAGTGACTACAGAGCATGTAGCCACCGTTGACTACAGGGTGACTATCACGATAGAAGAGTGGAGAAAATCCCAACTCGCCTGCCTTGCTGACTACATAAAGACGTGCTATGCAACGATTGAGTGGGAGTAGAGCTTTCAAGCTAAAACTCTCTATTAACGGGATATTTTTTCGATTTGCTAAAAAAGATTTCCTTAAATAACCGTTCGATTTATAGTGCTCCCGATTCGCGGTCGCAAATCGGGTTCACAGGTATCGACTGTTTATGTCCTCGATTGATATAGCCTATATATTGACTATAATTTAAGCTAATATATAAGGAGGTTGGAGATGGCAACATTAACAATGGGTCTTGCAGAGGCCAAGAATAATTTCTCTCGTGTGACGGCAGAGGTGAATAGGACTGGTAGGTCGGTCACCATCTTAAAAAACAACAAACCTTGGGTTGTCATCCAGCCAGCTCAAGGAATCGGTAATGCCATAGATGTGGCTGTTGACTTTATGGATGAGTATGCTGACGTGTTCGAAGAACTTGCTAAATGAGTATGCTAAGTTTCTCTAAAGAAGAAGTTCTCGCCATCCATACAATTGTAATTATGCGGTTTGGTGGACTTAGAGGCTTACGCGATGAAGGACTTCTAGACTCGGCGCTAGCGCAGCCGTTCCAAACCTTCGATGGTGCGGACCTGTATCCAAGCGTTATTGAGAAGGCGTGTAGGTATGCTTTCGGCATCATATCCGACCACCCGTTTCTTGATGGCAACAAGAGGACAGGCGCTGCCTTGCTTGGTACTTACCTCAGGATGTCTGGCATCGATTTCAGGCCTGACCATACAGCTTATTTAAAGGTCATACTGGGTGTTGCAGATGGGGTGGTGAGCTACGATTCGCTCGTTGAGTGGACCAAAGGCGTGGTGGTATAAGGTAATTGGCGACCTGCGATACGTTCATGAGGCTGTCGAGAAGGTCGTTCGCTTCGGATGTCTGAGGGTGGTAGATTTCTGTATTTCTTTCCGATATTTTGATCTGCACGACGCGTCTTACAGCAAAAGAACCCAACTTTCCCTTTTTGTTCTCCAAAGAGCTTGGCTAGTGCGTCTTCATCTGAAAACTCACTACCGTTGTCAGTGAACACTAAAGAAAAGATGCGTCGCATAGTCTGAGATCTTTCAAGTATATTCTGCAAAAGCTTAAGGGCATCTTGTACAGATTTACAACTTCCGTCTTTTATAGGAAGAGCAAACTGAAAGTGTGTAGGTTTATGAAGAAGCGTTAAAAGACGCACATCATCAAGCCTAGTTTTCTCTACCATATCCATCTCCCAACGGGGCACACTTCTTCCCCTAAAGCTGAGAAGGCTTTATATTGGACGCTTCTTTGTGTCTCACGCAAAGATGTGAAGCTTTATGCGCTCTTTACGCAAAAGATAAAGGTTAGTAGAGTACGTATAGCTTTCCTTTTACACCTATTGCAGCAACAAGGAGATACTAAAAAGCGAGGACATACATCTTTATGTGTATCTTTGTCTGGTGCTGGCTCTGCATACATTGCTTTAAGCGTAACGATTATGCGATGGCATTCTGTCTCTCTTGAAACAGAAGAAGGACTGCGCCTAGGCTCCTTTGCAATTGAGCGTATACTTTGTGCGCTATCGAGCTTATCTCAATGTATCTTCTTTCATCTAGAGAAAGTCTGCTATATGTCCTTCCTTCTCTATACTTTTTCTTCCTTTCCACCTCTGTCTCTCCTTTCTAAAGCTGACCTATTCATCCCTTATAGGAGAAGACCATTTATACTCATTGCTACATGTTGCACTGGAGATAGAAATTGAGCATTTCTATATTGGTAAAACTTAAAAAATTGATAACTCATCTATTCTATAAATTACTGCTTACGTTGTAAAATTAAATCCTATATATCAATTGTGAGATGCGACGTGATAGTTAGCTATAATAAGCTTTCGAAGATGATATTAGAAAAAACAGGGATGACACGCTTAGCTGGAACTAGTACAAATGTTACGGAAAAGCTCAGACGAGATGAGAGCGTCTGTGCCAATGTTTTTGGAAAAGTTTTGCTTAGATTTGAATCGTAAGCCGAATGATATCATTGAAATCATTCTGGAGGAGTTAAAATAAAAGACATCGAATTACTGATGCTCGGCTCGCCGAGTGGAAACCTTAAAATATGGAGGTGAGAGAATGTTTTACTCTCCATTACGATACCCAGGAGGAAAAGGAAAGCTAGCCCCATTTATAGCTACGATGATTGAAACTCACGGACATAGGGGGGGGACATATATTGAGCCTTTTGCAGGCGGCGCAGCAGTCGCACTCGAATTGCTTGAGAAAGGGATTGTATCTGAAATTGTAATTAATGACTTAGATAAAGGTATTTATTCTTTCTGGAGAGCAATCCTTACTGAAACAGATCGGTTCATAAAGGAGATCGAGAGAACTCAACTTAACATGGATGAATGGTATAAACAGAGAGCCATTTGCATGAATGAGAGTTCGAGATACAGTTTTGAATTGGGTTTTGCAACATTTTTTATGAACAGGACAAATAGATCTGGAATAATAAAAGGTGGTGTTATCGGTGGAAAATCTCAGCAAGGTGCTTGGAAATTAGATGCAAGGTTTAATAAGTCGGAGCTAATTGAACGGATTAGGAAGATTGCGGAAAAGAAGCGACACATTCATTTTTACAACAAGGATATTGTGTCGTTTATAAAAAATTATATCCCGAAATACGAAGATAACGCTTTTGTATATTTTGATCCACCTTATTTTCGAAAAGGTTATCAACTTTACATGAACTTTTTTGATTACGAGGATCACGTAAGAATTGAAAAACTGATTTCAAACATGGTAAATTGTGATTGGATGATTACATATGACAATGAGCCCGAAATAGAAAGAATTTATTACAAACATTACATAAGGAAGTTTGAATTAAATTATTGCGTGGCTAAAAAAAGAAAGGGCCAAGAGCTCTTGATATTTAAAAACGAATTTATGATTCCGGATACAGCTTTGATTCGTGAAAACAGTAGTTGTATTAACATATATTAGGAGATGGAAAATGAATATACGTTTACTAGCTAGCGAGCTCAAGTTGGAAAAGTTTAGATCATTTGTGGATGTTACGATTCCTATAGGCAGGAAAATAACAGTTATAAGCGGTGTTAATGGTGTGGGCAAATCCAATATACTGTCATTGATTGCATCGGGATCAGGTATGAATCGAAAATCTCTTATGGCGAGCAATTTTCAACCAGAGTTTACGGAGTTTTTCAATATTGATACAGAGGAGCCCTATCAGGACTATAAATTGTATCTAAAATACGTAAAAGACAATGGTGAGTTTGCGATTGCAAGAAGATTGTCATTTAAGGATGACACTGCTAGAAATCGCGGAATAAGAATTATTCCGCGAACTACAAATGCATATGACGAGGGAGCAACCAATGTTGAAGTTGGTCAAAGAGATAAAAGTCAATTCGATGTTGGAGGATCTGCGCGAGTAAAGATTCCTACAATTTATTCTAGCTTGTCTCGACTGTATCCTTTGGGAGAAAAAGCCGATTCTGTAAAGATTAATAAATTGAGAAAGACAAACTCGCTGATTCAGAAAAATGCAGATGAGAAATTTCGTAAATGGTATAACTACGTCATTCCTGGAGCAATCAGAGAAGATGCGGATGTTTCGGTTGTCAATAAATCGACATGTGCACGGGCATCTCTTCACATGGATATTATTAATACACCGACATTATCGCAGTCCATAGGACAAGACAATATTGGAAATATTATTAGTGAACTCACGGACCTGTATCTATTATCGCTTGAAGATAATTATCAAGGAGGGTTGCTTTGTATTGATGAAATTGAGGTGTCCCTTCATCCGGATACACAAGTCAGGATGCTAGAGCTATTGGATCAGCTTGCTGAGGAGCTAATGATTCAAATTGTTGTAAGCACGCATTCGCTTACTGTTTTGCAAGAATGCCTTAAACGAGAGAAGGATGATGGTGATAATTACAAGGTGATATATCTTAAGAATCCATCTGCTCCGATGGTTACAGAAAAAAAGTCATACGCACTGTTGAAGGCAGACATGTTCGGCAAGCTATCGTTCAATCAGCCTCGCGTGCGCATGTATTTTGAAGATGAAATTGGGAAAACCTTATTTGGTCAGTTGATGAGATCATACAAGTCTATAGTTCGTATTGTAGAAGACGGGGTATCAGGAGAAACACTAAGAAACCCAGACTCTTCTAAACGAGAAGGATCAGACAAGAAAATTGTTGCATTAAAATCTTTGGTAGATCTTGAAGGGAGGCTAAATCTTATAGTAACGCATTTAGGATGCGAGAATTTGATAAAAATCGCTGAAGCAGATGAGTATTTCAAGCGAGTCATCATTATGCTTGATGGTGATGCTAGAGTAAAAGAAGACGTAAATAAGCCGCTAGCTAAAGACTACATGGCTACATATTATAATCCTAAGAAGCATAATGTATCTGAAAGATCTCACACAGACAATATACTATTTGCCCCGAACTATTTTGCGCCAGAATCGTATTTGTATAGAATAATTATGAGGGTATGCGGAGAACCATTGGAGCATAGTTCTTTTTGGCGAGGCTTAGATGCAAACGAGGCAACTTCTTTATATACTGCGGATAAAATAAAAAACTTATTTGGTAATATTGGAGATGATTTCTCGAATAATGACTTAAAGAAAGTATTTGGAGAGAGTGATGTATCGAGTGAAGCATGGAAATTTGTTTTAGAGTCACATCTACTAGAGTATTTCTATTCAGATTACAATACGGTCTTTGAACTTTTGGACTTTTTATCAGAGTTAAAAAAAGCCTATGATATGGCTTGGCCGCTAACTCTTTCAAATAGATATGTTTAATTCTATATCAGTATAAATTCGTAGAAAGGGAAAGACGTAGAGATTAAAATTCCGACTGATATTTGAGAACAACGCTACTGGAAAGAAGAATGTAGGGTATGTGTCCAAAATAGGATTATGGCTGGCTTAGTACGATAAGAACAAAGCTCTTATATGTCAATAGAGATGGGAAAAATATAGGTATACATGGGTTGATTCATCAGATTTATGTTATAGCTAGATATATAAAGCCTTCTAAAGTTACGTTACGAAAATTGGTGTAGGTTATTCCTACAGAACTATTAGCTTGCGCTATACCACCTCCTTTAAGACTCTGAAGTCGCTATTAGTTACCTATAGAAGATGAGCGGTTGTCTCTTTAGAACAAAGGGACTTTTTCGTTCTCTTCAATTAGTTCCATTAAAATTATGGCAATCTTGGGATTGTTGATTTGGCTGATAACAATACTTTTAAGACACTATTATTCAATCAATTCAGTTGTACCTATATTTTATTTTACACCCAGTTTTGGAGGGGCGTGGATTGCGACAGCTATGTTAAAACAGCTCTTTAGTCCAGTATTTGGTGAAAGTAAGGCCTTCTCAAATATTGAATTTTCTAAGAAAGTGCTGTTTTGTATATGTGTTTCCGTCATATTCATGTCTTTTATTAACGAGCTATTGCCATGTATTAATACGAGTGCAGTATTTGATTTATACGATGTACTTGCTACGATACTGGCAGAAATCATAGCTTTTAGCATCCCTGTCATTCGGAAAGACAAGATTTTAATAGAGAATCGTTGATGCTGAGAGATTTGATGAAACACGTGATGAAGGTCTTGTTGTCGGATAGATCTCAGATACACGAATCAATAGATGGGCTTCTCGCCCCACCAAGGCTCTCTTGTCTTAATGCGTTTCCAAAGCTACTATGGTTTTAACAATCTGCCGGAGCCTTTGGCAAGCGCCGGTACGAGAAGGGATCAGGTGCATGAAGAACTAGCGATACTCAAAAACCCGAATACACGTAACGTCGCCGACGGCTATCACGGGTGCAGCATCGCTTATTCATGTCTTAACATACGCTAAATAACGATATCTTTGCAGTTAGACATATTCAAAGTTAGATACAGTTGAAGCTTATAATTTGCATGCTGCTCCGTATAGCCCTCGGCAGAACCGAGGTTCTATGCAGCTTAATCTATCAAATATTGAATATACCTATCCGTTGGCAGTTGAACCTACTATACACAATGTGACCGCTACGCTTCCTGCGGGCTGGACTGGTTTTGTCGGCGATAACGGCTCCGGAAAAACAACACTTGCACGTGTTGTGTGCGGCCTTCTGCAGCCTGATGTGGGAGTTGTAAGTCCTTCGCTTTTCTCGACATATTGTGCTCAAAGCACAGAGGAAGCTCCGGGCAATCTCGAAGACTTTGCTGTGGCCTATGATCGGGTGGCGATAAAGTTGAGAAATGAGTTGTCCATCGGAGACGAGTGGCCTTGGCGATATGACATGCTCTCATGCGGACAGCAGAAGCGACTCCAGGTTGCGTGTGCGTTGTGGTCCGCTCCTGATGTGCTTGTTGTTGATGAGCCCACCAACCATGTAGACGCGTCCACCCGGCAGGCTTTGTTTGCGGCGTTGTCAAAGTTCAAAGGCGTTGGAGTACTTATTTCGCATGACCGAGAACTTCTCGACGCACTTTGCTCGCAATGTCTGTTCATAGCAAACGGCACCGCTACCATGCGGCCCGGCGGATATTCACAGGCATCTTCACAGGTAGCTTTAGAGCGCTCAAGCGCAATTCATGCTCGAGAAATAGTGCAAAAAGAAAAGGCGAGAACAGAGCGAGAAGCTCAGCGCCGCCGAGAAGAGGCATCTCGGGTACAAGCGCGTAGGAGCGGGAAGGGCATTGCGAAAAACGATAGCGATGCGAGAGCAAAAAAGCGCCACTACATTGTTTCCGGTCAAGACGGAAAGGCGGGCAAATTGTCCGCTCGTATGCAGGACAGGCTTGAAAAAGCTGAGGATGACGTTGCTGACAGTAAGGTTGAAAAACGATATGACGCTCACGTGTGGCTTGACGCTGAACCGAGTAAGCGAAAGGTTCTTTTTAGGATGGAACCTGGTCGTATTGCCGTTGGTGAATCTTTGCTCAGCTTGCCGGCGCTCTTTATTGGAAATACAGATCATATTGGACTAGTTGGAGACAATGGATCTGGAAAGACTACTTTGGTTAAGAAAATTATCGCGAGCATTTCCGCTGATACGAGGTCCATTGATGCGAGACTTATCGATATGAGTTTCATGGACGCAACCTTTGCAAATACGGGTCATGCTGACACAAGGGTACTGTATATTCCTCAGGAACCGGATATGCTGCAGAAAGAAAAAACGTTGAAAAAAATGAGAGAGCTTACTAGCGCCCAGCGTGGACAAGTGCTTTCCATTGTGGCGCAGCTCAACTCAGATCCAGATTGTATTCTTGAGGGGGATGCCGTAAGTCCGGGTGAAATGAGAAAGCTCATGCTTGCTCTAGGTATTTTGGAATCACCTGAACTTCTTGTGATGGATGAGCCAACGAATTATCTTGACCTTGGATCCACAGAGGCTCTTGAGCGACTGCTGTCCGTATATCCTGGGGCGCTTTTACTTGTTTCTCACGATGCATCATTGGTAAGTTTGGCTACGTCCATAACTTGGAGAATACAAAAGTCAGAGAATGGCTACGAGCTTACGGTCGGTTAACGTATCGTTTTTATGTGACGGACTATTGTAATAACAGTGCAAAGGACGGTACTGTGACGGAGCAAAAGCAGAAGACAGAGCTTGATTTGAACATTCCTCCTAAGTCTGAATAGTGGGCAATCACTATTGCTTTCGGAACTCTGAGGGTGTCATGCCCGTTTCGCGTTTGAATGCGGCAGCAAATTTACTCGGATTGCTGTACCCAGCCTCACATGCCGCAATCGAAACGCGTTTTCCCTGCATGAGCGTCTCCTTGGCTAAGCGGATTCGCTGTTGGCGTGCATACGAAGCAATTGTCATGCCGTACATTTTTTGGAAATAACCGTTAAGCGTGGTTGCGGAAACACCCATTTCAGAGGCTATGTCTCGCGCGTCATGAGGCTGGGTGGGTGAGGATTCTATTAGATCGCGCGCTGTCTTTGCCATGTGCAACTGTGCCGGTGTAAGCAACGTTCGCGGCTTAGCCAAGTTGTAATCGCGACGAGAGAGCGTCCAAAGAAGCTCAAGTACTGCGAGTTTTGCTTGTACCCAATCGCTTGATTGGGCTGCAGAACTCGCACGTTTCATCTGGGCTATAAGCTCCTTGTCACCTGAAAATATTGCCGACGGACCTGCCTGACTCCATGTATAAACTACGTCGTTGTCCGGTTCACGCAAAAGACTAAATTCAGGTTCATTGAGAACCTCGGCGCATACGAATACTTCGATGCCAACGTATCGTGCAAGGGGATAGCGAAACGAACGAGGCAGCTCGTAGCTTCCATTTGACGTATGAGAAAAGCTCACGCATACATCGGTTTCGCTTACTACGGCAACACCTGCGTGAGGGATATCGGTTTCGCAACGACCTTCGATGCAGTAGTTAATTGAAAGCCACTTGTCGGCATCCGAGTTTTCGGTACTTCTCGGAACTGAATTAGTCTTGGTAGCGTTTTTAATATGCTCCACAATATCGTTTCCGGAAAACTGACTTACTGGCATCATGTTTGGGCATTCTTCACATGCAAAATCTACCAAACACACCACAACATGAGAAGAAAGCAAGTACCCCGTCATCGTACCTTTTCCGATAGGGTCGGAGAGCTTCAGTTCCACCATACGCTCGTTTTGGAAGGAAAGCGTCATACCCTTGCGGATAACTAAATCTGACAGCAAAGAGTTTTTCATAGGTTCCCGTCTTGTTTTCCGTTAACAATACATCCGAGATATGGAGCTATTTTAGGATAAATGGAGTTGCATATATCTAACTTCTTGGATATTCTCCTTAATTAACAGGTGTTTAGCAATATATCTTACATGATTAAAGGGAATAACATGAAACTCAATGAAATGGAAACGGGACAAAAAGGGGTAATCACATCCGTTTTGGGAACGGACCGCTTCGTGTCACGCGTAACGGCCATAGGGCTTACCGAAGGCTGTTCCATTGAAATGGTGCAGAATGCCAAACGGAGGCCGCTTCTTGTGTTTGAACGAGACAGTGTGGTTGCCATTGATCGTGCCGATTGCAAAAACATCGAAGTGGAGGTTCTCTCATGAGCTGTGAGGCCTGCGCAAGTGTGAAGCCCTCTTGTGAGCACTGCTCGCATGGTTCGGTTGAATTTACGAAAAGCGGTGATGCGTGCATAGCGCTTTTAGGGCAGCCGAACTCGGGCAAATCAACCCTGTTCAATGGTTTAACGGGATCTCGTCAGCATGTGGGCAATTGGCCGGGAAAGACGGTTGAACGCAAAGAAGGCGAGTTTTGTCGCGGTGATGCAACGTATCAGGTTGTTGACTTGCCTGGTGCGTATGGACTTGCAGCGAATTCGCCCGAAGAACAGATAACTGCGGATTTTGTGACATCGGGAGTGGCTGACGTAACCCTTGTGATGGCTGATGCTTCCCAACTTGAGCGCAGCCTGTATATGCTGGCTGACTTTGCCTGTATTGCTCCTGATGTGCCCTGTGTGCTTGTACTCAATCTCATGGACGTCGCTGAGCAACAAGGTAAACGCATCAATGCGAAGAAAATTGAGCAGCGCCTCGGCATTCCTGTTGTGCCATTCGTGGCGGCTGAAAGTTCAAATTATGATGTGTTGCTTAAGGCCATCGATTATGCACTGAGTAAGAAGCCTCTTCTCGATACTAAGTTGTTGAACATTGAGATGTCTCATCGTGCTGATACTATCCAAGGGCGTGGTGCGGCAAAGTTTGCGTGGATCGAGAAGATCATTGAGGGTGCTGAGACTGCGCCAAAGGCAATTCATACGCTTTCCCGTTTTGACCGTTTAGCCACTGCATCGCGCGCATCAAAACCGCTTGCCATTGCCATGATTTTGGTTGGTTTCGTACTTGCGTTCATTCCGGCGACACCTATCATGCTTTTGGGCGGCGGCATATCCAGTTTGGGTCAAATGGCGGCAGCGGCGCTTATTAACGCAGGGGCTCCGGCGATTCTTGCCAGTATACTTTGGGGCGTTGTTGCCAATAGCTTGTGCTTCGCGGTTATGATGACAGGCTACGTTTTTGGCATTAACCTCGTGTTTCTCGCATATGAGGAATGGGGATACATGGCTCGTATCTCCTATGTGTTTGACGAAACGCTTTCTCGTTTTGGTCTGCAGGGCAAATCGCTCATGCCGTTTCTTATGTGTTTTGGATGTACCATGGGAGGTGTCTCAGGCGCGCGCGTTATTGACTCATGGGGTCAGCGTATGCTCACGATGATGATGGCTTGGGCCATTCCATGTGGCTCTACGTGGGGTATTGTACCCGTGCTGGCTGTGACTTTCTTTGGTGTAGGGGCTCCGCTTGTAATTGTTGCCATATTCGCGGTAAGCCTGTTGCTTATGTGGCTCATTGGTATTATCTTCGGACCGCATCTTGTTCCCAAAGGAGATCGATCCGGTCTCGTTATGGAGCTTCCGCCCTACCATAAGCCACGTGCGAAGAACGTGTTGCGTGGAGCGCTTATCAAATGCTGGAGCATGTTCCGTCGTGCATTTAAAGTGGTGGCGGTATTTACATTGGGAATTTGGTTGCTTACCTATACTGCAAGCGGCAACATAGAAGATTCCGCGCTTTATGCCATTGGTATAGCGATTGAGCCGGTGACACGTATCTTTGGTATGGGTTGGGAAACATTTACTGCCTGGGTCTGTGCATTGGCCGTCAAAGAGTCGGCTGTGGGAGTATTTTCTGCGTTGTTTGCAGGTGGATCGACTCCTAACGCGGTTATTATGGGTGCCGTTTCAGGTTCAGCGGCCGTGGCACCCAACATTGGTGAGCTTATCGCCGCGCGTATCTCGGCGCCAGAAGCGCTTGCATTTATCTTTGCATTTACGTTCAATGTGCCGTGTGCCGCAAGCTGTTCCATGACTGTTGCCGAGGCGCATTCGCCAAAGTGGGTTGGCATAACTGCTGCCTTCTACATTTGTTCGGCGCTTCTTTTGGGATGTGCGGCCTACCACGTGGGATTGCTGCTGTTTGGATAGGTTGCATTTCAAAACCTATATGATCGTATTTTCCAGAGCAGCCCTGAGATTTATCCGACCGCTTGTCTCTCCCTGTCCGGTTAAATAACTTCTAGGAAATCACCTGCTACATGAAGTGCCAATGGGATGCAGATATTACCGCGCTTCTCGATAATCCAGCAATATAAGAGGTGTGAGAGAAATGCAATACACAGCTGAACCGTGAACAAGCCTGTCCACGGTCTGATCTGCATTTGAAAAGGGATGTGCGACACAGAAAACATTGCTGCGCCAATCAGATAGCTGGCTTTTCTACTGATGTGTGATGAAAACAGATGAGATTGAATGAAGCCTCTATAAACAAGTTCTTCCTGCAGTACAACCCAAAAAATAAAATACAGCCAGACACCAACTGCGTATTCCCAAGGCATATGGTATAGATATACTCCGACCAGCAGTTCGATGACGAGTAGACAAAGCATGACGATTCCATCGTGTTTTAGATGGTCGGGATAGAATCCAAGGCTTCTCAAATCATGATTTTGCACATAAGCGACAAGAACCACTGCAGCGACGGGAATGATTCTCAGACCCCAATATACATAATCATTGTCCAAAAATCTACCCGTAAGATATAGACAGAGCATGTCCAGCAACCAAATCAATATCGCAAAAGCAATCCCGTTTTTGAACTGTTTATGATACATGCGCTGTTGTTTTTCTCAGGACATGTTTGGGATCCTTGACGATAAGGTATACGGTCCAGGCCGCAAGGCCTACGATAGCAACGAGAAGTCCAAGCATTGCGTCATCGAACATAACTGCAGTATCAGCTATCTCGATGAACGGCTCTCCATCTAACAGGCGATAAATACCATCGACAAGCCACATAAGCACGGCGCCCCAATACATAAGGGCAAGAACGCCAAACCTCATGGAGTTGTCGGGTGCCTTTGCGTACCAAAGCACCGTAGCGATAGCCGCGCATGCAAGTGTAATGGCTAAGGTCATGGTTATACTTCCTGAACTGTAAGGGGCGTTGTGTGCTTAACCGTATAGTCAGCAACAAGTGTGGTTACGAACCAGATAGCGGTGACAAGAAGGGCCATACTCACGCCAACCGTTGCCATTTCACCGAGCATGGCCGGTATTTCTTCCGGCGTATTCATAGCCGTGAGGAAGGGAGGAAACGGTACAACCTCGCCGTGCCACATGTGCTCAATGCAGAGAAGCAAAACGCCGCCCCAAAGCATGTTCATGAGCCAGCTCAATTTGCGTGTCCAGCAGATTCCATGTTGAGAAGGATCTGTCAGCTGGTTGCCTTTGGCATCGACGATGCCTTCTTGCTCTTCCTTCTTCTTAACTTTAGCGCGAATAGCTGTGACTACGATGGCTTCTCCACCGCTGACAAGAAAGCATGCCATGATAGTTCCTCTCTCCTTGGTCTCGCAGAGTAAGTTGTAACACATAATCAATCAGCGACACCATAAGTTGTATACGCAAAACATACGTGCAAACGAAAAACTCTTGATAACAATAATATGCTATTTCAGATGCGAGCGATAGCGAGGGGCGATGGCGGTTGAGACTTAACCGCCATCGCTAGAGTCCGCTCTTTTTTGCTGTGCGCTCCCTTAGTTGGTTCCGGTGAGTGCCGTGCCGTTTACGTACAGTGTGTGACCGTTAGCAATAACATTTGCCGTAGTACCGGTAAACTCGGTGATGTGGCTATCTGCTGTCAAAGTCCAAGTACTGTTGGTGTCCAGCGTTACGGTAACGGTGCCAACTTCGGTGGAAACGGTCTGATTAGCGGCGTTAACAATATTGCCGTCAACGTAGCCTTCAAGTGTGGATCCCTCGGTAAGGTTCAGAGCAAGCGTAGAGTTATTTCCAACGAGAACGGCTCCTATCAAATCCTGTGCCTTAGCGTTGAAGGTGGCCTTGTTGTTGCCGCCATTCCAACCGTCGTCGCAGACAGAAATAAGAACGTTGGCGGTGTCTTCGTTGGTCAACTTGACACCGTTGAGCTCAATGTCAGCGTTCGTGTTAGTAACGTGGAACATGTGGCCATTCTTACTGGTAAGCGATCCACCGGTCATAGCGAAGGTTGAATTGCCACTTGCGGCGTCTCCGGACATGGACTGGTAAATCATAATGGTGTCCATGAAGGTTGCGTTGCCGTTGCACTTGGTGTTGTTTGCCGTGAGGTCGCAATCGGTGAGCTCGATGGAGTTCAAACCCTCAATACAAACACCCTCGGAGAGATTGGAGACAAGTGCGGCGTTAGCAACGTGAATCTCTGCCGTGGAGTAGATGGCCGGAGAACCAAGACCGTTTGAGGTATAGGTACCGCCGTCTACGTAAACCGTTCCGCCACCTCTATCGGTGCGAATAGCTGCAGAAGACTGACCGTTGGTGGTAACCGTTAGATTAGAGGCATTGGTGATGCCACCACCGGTTGTCATAGTGCCGCCAGAGCCGTCGCCGGTTGTCGTGATGATGGAGTCTTTGATGATGACCTTGGTACCATCTCCGTCACCACCGTTGTGACCTCCGTTGCCACCGTAGCTGAAGATGCCGTTGGCACCCTTTGCGTCTGAAGTAACGGTGAGGTTTGTGAGCGTAGTGGTTGAACCTCCCTCAACGAGGACTGCAGCGTTTTTACCGTAGAAGTTGGAGTCGTCTCCGCCATCGGAATCACCGGTCTTGTCGACAGTTGAATTGCTTATAGTCACCTCATCCGCCGTGTTTACAAGAATTGCATTTTCATCAGCAGCAGTGCTGGTGAATGCATAGCCATCCAGAATTTCGGCAGCAGTAATCTGTGTGGCACCGGATGCCTTTTTATCAGTTTCTGTGGTAGTTGTAGTTTCATCGTTCGTGGCGGCATTGGTCTTTGCCGTGCAGCCGATAAGGTTGAAAGCCATCAAGGTAGGCAGACCAAGCACAACGTCTCTTCTCGTCCATTTCATAATGAGCGCCTCCTTTGCGTCTCATTTGATGTATGCAAGGAAGTAAATTTGTTACTTCCCTGCATCTGACGAGGACATAGTAAAAAACGAAGATTGAACAAAGATTGAATTTGCAAAATTTTTAAAAATGATGCTTTACAAGCTTAATTGGAAGCAAAACGGTAAGAGTTACCTTGCCTCCAGAGCAGGAAACATTAATGCTTCCACCGTGCTTCTCGACAATCGCTTTTGCAATCGAGAGACCCAGTCCATAGTGACGATCCTCACTATTTCTTGCTTCATCAACGCGATAAAAACGGTCAAAGAGATGCTCCAACTTTTCAGGTGGAATCTCTTCGCCGTCATTGGTAACACTGAGAACGGCGTTATGCGCTTGCTTCTGTAGGGTCAGATCAATATAGTTGCCTGTTGTGTGTCTTAGGGCGTTGTCCAACAATACGGCTACAACCTGCGTAAGCTGATTCTGATTGCCGGTAAGAGTGATTTCCTCTTCAATAGTGCTCTGAAGTGTTTTCCCTCTCTCAAACGCAAGTGTTTCAAAGGCGAGAACCTCTCCTGTAACAACATGGGAGAAGTCAAGCTCTTCCATGGACACTTCTTTATTTTCCGCGCTCGACAGTTCAAGGAGCTGTTCTACCAATTCACCCATGCGATTATTCTCATACTGGATATTAGAGAGCCATTCATTTTGACTAAGTTCCCGGGATAATATTTCTGCGTTAACACCAATTACTGCAATTGGGGTCTTGAGCTCATGGCTCGCATTTGAGATAAACTGTTTTTGCTTCGTATCGTTTTCTTCCAGAGGGCGGATGATTCGTCCTGCCAGGAACACGGAAATGAAAAACAGTACAACAATGGAAGCCCCTCCTACGATGAGAACATTGTGCATCATCGTTCTGAGGCCTCCTTCCGATACCGTGTTGTCCATAAATGCTACAAGGGTATAGCCGTCTTTCTGACGTGTCACATAAGAGAGATTGTCTTTTCTTCCGGAAGGGTGGCCTTCGTCCAAAATTTGTCGTGCAAGCGTTGTCAGCTCATCATTTGAATAGATAGTTTTTTCTCCATCGTACACAGAGAGAACGTTTCCGTCAGACGAAAAGGTAACCGAGTAGAATGTGGAGAGCTTGTAGTCTGGCTTGTCTTCCGGAGGTTGATTTTTTGGCTTGTCTTGCGGTTGGCTGTTCGGCTGACTTTCTGTTTGGCTTTCCGGTTTTCCATCAGTGTGAGACTGACCAGAGGTTTCCGATTTCTGCTGCATTGAATACTGATCGGCATAACGGTTGAGCATGTCCATGTTTTTCTGTCTGATTTCCTGAGAGCTGGCAAACAGGATGACGGACAGCGTCACCACAAACAACAGAACGAGCGACACCATAATGGAGAGAATGATTTTTCTTTTGGATTGCCTAAACAGTTTGTTCCCTCAATTCATATCCCAAACCGCGAACGGCTTTGATTTCTACCTTTGAGCCAACAAAGACCAGCTTTTTACGCGTGAAAGACATATATACTTCCACGTTGTTGTATTCAGCGTTGCTTTCAAAACCCCAGATCTTAATGGCAAGCTGGTCACGCGTCATAATCCGACCGTGGCTTCCAATCATATACTCCAGGATGCGCAATTCTTTCTCGCTCAAGCGGACGCTCTGTCCCGAAGAATTGCAGGTAAGCGTTGCAGTTGAAGTATCAAGCGAGAGGTCTCCAAAGTGCAGAACACTATCTTGAAAGCTGGAGCTTCTCCGTCCCAAGGCGCGCAAGCGGGCGAGAAGTTCTGCGGTATGGAACGGTTTTGTCAGGTAGTCATCGGCACCGTTATCAAGACCCTCGACCTTATCGTCCAGCTGACCTTTTGCCGTCAACATCAAAATGGGAATGTTGATTCCCTTGCTCCGTGCTTTACGAGAGACTTCAAAGCCATTCATTTTAGGCATCATGACATCAAGGATTGCGATGTCGTACATATTGCTTTCTAAGGCGAGAAGTGCGGATACGCCGTCCGCCATATGATCGACGTCGTATTTTTCCTGCTTTAAGAGAGCCACAATGGCTGCAGCCATTCTTTTTTCATCTTCAGCTAGGAGTACCCGCATACTATCACCGCCTTTGACATTATGTTACCTAATAAGCGTAAGAATATCTTGGTGATAGTTAGGCAATATATTCCAAGATTCAGATTGAATTTCTTATCTTTTATCAGTCAGAATATCACTTTATCAAAACGGTATTCGTATAATATCAAGTTTATAAGTACATAAGAACAGTGCAGAATTTTTGTGCTCATTGAAGCTTACATTTACGGCTGTTCTATATTTTTTATTATAAATCTTCAATCATATTGCGAATATTATTCACAATAGAACAAAGCAAATCAAAACTTTTTCCACTTGCGTATGTGCAGGCCGATAAAGTGCATTTGTCTTTGTACGTAGACGCTGCTAGTTGAAAATAGGGCACTGGTTTATCTGCGGTAGCAATGAAAGCATTTGAAATAGAAACTCCTTGGAATACAAGGAGTTTCTCATCCATTTTTCCTAAATTTGTATATGAAGTTATAGGGACAGAAATAGCTCTGGAAAGTAATTCTTTTACAATTGAAAGGGGAAGAATGCGATATAAGATATGCAGCAACATTGGTTCCTTAAGACAGGAACTACTGTTCTTTTGCGTATGCATTTGTGTAGTGATTTCACGACAAATCTCTTCAAAGGTGCTATTGTCATTAAGGTTGATATGACAGTAATAATTCCCTGTTAAATTGCAGATAGAGTTACGTGCGTCTGTGCTAAATTTACGAAGGTCAACTGGGCATGGAATAGTAATGTTATTCCATTGAAACATATCGTGCAGTGTTAACAGATATGCTGCAAGTAAAATGTCATTAATGCTTGGTTTGTATTCATTGGTGCAAGAATGATATTGCTCTAATTTAGATATGCTAATTTGCCTAGTTATAAGATTTGGCGTGCGACTACTCTCATTAAGTGGTAGATGTAGTTTTGTGCTGCTACGTTTTTGCGCCTTTGAGCATAAAATCTTTATTTTTTGCCCCATGGAAAACCTATTAATTACTTGAGAGAAACTTCTATCTTTATTTATTTGTACTCTTGTTTCTATATTCGAGTAGAACTCAGCTAAAAGATATAGTATCTGTTCAAATCCCCTTCCATCACAAAGTAGATGACTTGCGATTATACAAAGAGAGTCTTTTTCTTCTCCACATATCCAGTAAATTTTTAGTGGTAGATCAATTCCAATTTTAAGAG